>JAEEGL010300126.1_pt1 | contig 11100 bp, 10 predicted proteins | sample 9134231 | NCBI WGS metagenome assembly JAEEGL01 (sample SAMN16246548, study PRJNA631951) | gut metagenome | biome: gut microbiome; feature: rumen; material: fiber-attached | host: Bos | place: Iran: Karaj | collected 2018-10
CCAACATCACATTCCAAGAAAAAATTTCTTCTGGTCGTAAATAATCTGCCTTTAGAAGCTCATTTCGCTGCTTTAGAGCCTTGTTGTACTTCAAAAGGGAACTATTATAGCTTTCTGAAAGTTGTGAAAAAAATTTATCAAAATACTCTCTTTTTCTTGTTGGGCTTGCACCAATTAGATTTAAATCATCTGGCTCAAAAACAACTATCGGATATTTGTTCTTTTTCGGTAACCTCCCAAATTTCTTATCTTGAACCAAGAATCTTTTCTTTTCATCTTCAAAAACTACTACTATTTTTTCTCCATCACAATATTCCATCTCTACCCGATAAAATTCTTCACCTCGCTTTAAAATATCTTTATCTGTCGCCTTAAAACTTTTTCCTTGTGCTGCCTCAAAAATCGCTTCAAGAACAGAGGTTTTTCCACACCCATTCTCCCCCACAATCATTGTTGTTTTTTTATTAAACTTCAAAAAATACTCTTTATGTGACCGAAAATTTGCTAGTTTAATACTTTTTATTATCATGATTTAAGTGGCATAATAATGTGTGTATAATCTTTATTCTTCTTATTTTTCACTACTACTGGCGTCATCTTAGTAGAAAATTCAAAAATAATTTCTTTTTCTTCCAAAGCATTAAGTGCATCAATCAAATATTTCGAATTTAGAGTAACCTTTCCATCACTTTTTATCTCTGTCTCTATTTCTGAACTATTTTCCCCAAACTCGTTCGCCACACTTGAAATAGAAAAAACACCTTTTTTCTTATTTGTTTCACAAACAATAGAACCGCCAACCTCTTTTGCAAACAGCGCTGCTAATTTTGTTACTCTGGTTACTTCCTCTTTATTAAGATTTAAACAAATTTCATTGTTTTTTGGAATTAATGGTTGATAGTCTGGAAAACTTCCATCAATAAGAGTTGAGGTTATTTCTACCTCACCTAATCTAAACACTGCTTGTGATTCATCAAATAACATTTCAATCTCATCAATATCATCATGGATTGATCTCATTACTTCCTGGAGACTCGAAGCTGGAACTATTACAGCCACTTCACTTTTTACTTTATCAACTAATTTCTTCTCAGCTAACCTATATCCATCTGTAGCTGCTATAAATAGTGCGCCATCGGAAGTATTAAAATAAACACCTGTGAGTGCTGGTCTCGTCATATCATTAGAACTAGCAATAATAATTTCATTTATTCCGTTTTTAAACTCATCAATATTAAGTAAAAATTTCACAGCCTTTTTTTCATTAATATTAGGTAGGGTAGGAAAATCATCTGCATCCACACCATTCATTACTGACTGATATTTTCCTGCAGAAACGGTTATTTTAGTTCCTTTAGTTTTTATTTCAATTTCCTCATCTTTAGGTAAATTTCCAACAAATTCTGCTAAAAGTCTTGCCGGAACCGTTATTTTTCCTTCCTCTTCTGGCTTGATTGGTAAATAATCCACTATAGCCATATCGAGGTTTGTCGTAGTTAAAGAAACTTTTCCTTTTTCGGCACAAATCAAAACATTATTTAAAACCGGTAAGGTAGCTCTGCTTCCAGCAGCAACTCTACTCACCGCATTTAATGCTCTTGATAATCTACTTTGTCCAATTTTAATTTTCATACACTCTCCTTTATATAATATATTTATTTAATAGTAATAATAAGCTATGTGGAAATTGTGTAAAACCTCAACTTTCTCCCTATTAAACTATTAAATTTAAATGTGGAAACATCTGTGAAAAATAATTGAAAAATATAGGAAAAACTTTCTAAACCAAAAAGACAAACATCTTTTTCGCAGACTTTTCCAACCTTTTCCAAAGAAATGAACAAGAAATCCACAAACTTTTCCACACTAAGCATAAATAAGCTCCTTAATATCTTCAATTTCGTCACGAAGAGCAAAATTATCTTTCATTTCCGTTTCTATCTTTTTTATACCATGCATAACAGTGGAATGATCTTTTACGCCAACCTCTTGAGCAATTTTGTTTGTACTAAGGGAAAGCTCTTTTGAAAGAAAGAACATTGCAACTTGGCGTGCATTCTTAATATTAAAGCTTCGGTTCCTACTCTTTAGTTCTTTAGAAGAAAGGTTATAATACTTTGCTACCTTATCAATAATCTGTTTTGAAGTGGCTGTTTTTGGTCTGCTTGTTTTTGCTAACATCGAAACATATCCATCCTCAATAATTTGCAATGGAGAGACTTTTCTAAACTCAGAGATAGCAAGGATTTGTTTAAATTCTCTTTCTAGATCGCGAATATTAGTTTTTATTGAATCAGCAATAAATTCAATCACTTCATCTTCAACCTCGAAACCATCAAACTCAGCCCAAGCTTTCAGAATTGCACACCTATCTTCAAAATTAGGCATCTGTAGATCGATTGCTCCAGCCATTGCTAATCGCGTCGAAAGTCGTTCGTCAAGAGATTTTATTTGTTCTGGTAACTTATCGCTAGTAATAATAATCTGTTTATTTAGATTATAAAGATCGTTAAAAATATTAAAGAATTGCTGTTGGCTCCCATCTTTTCCCATTATCATCTGGATATCATCAATAATTAAAACATCCAAGTTTTGATATTTCTTATAAAAATCATTAAATTTATCTTTTCTAACCGAAGCAATATATTCAGAATAAAAATGACTAATTGGTGTGTAAAGAATCTTTAAAGACGGGTCTTTTTTGTGGAGTGCATTGCCAATTGCTTGAACTAAATGGGTTTTTCCCAAACCAGGGCCACCATAAAGAAAAAAAGGGTTATATCTTTTTCCAGGGAAATCTATCACATTTTTTGCGACCGAAACAGCAAGATCGTTGTTTGAACCAGTCACAAAGTTTTCCATACTATATCTTTCGTTTAAGCCGGTTTCAAAACTAGAAGAAATAGGCTTTTTAATCATTTTAATCTTAGTCACTAAATCTTGTGTGTTTAATACTTCGCGACTTCGGACCTTTGGCTTTTCTGAAGATTGTGTAATTGTAAAGATGATATCTGTAATATTTACGCCAGTTTTTAAAAAGGCATTTTTGATTGTTTTGAGATATTTAGACTCAAGTTGGCTCTTCTTAAAAGTATTTGATGCCCCAATAGTAGCAATTCCATCATCTATCGAAACTAAGGAAATATCGCTAAACCATGTTGAAAAAACTGATGGCGAGACGGATCTCTCTATTTCATTCAAAACACTCTTCCAATCGTCAGACACTTTTCCTCCTTTATTTATAATCAATTATAACAAAAGAAAAAAGTTTTCCACAGATTTTTATCTATAAATTTATATGTTATAAAAAGAAAATTTAAAAACAGGGTAAAGTTTTCCACAACAGATCTTCGTAACCAGTTAGATGTGTGGAAAACTTCTTGAAAAATGTGGAAAACTGCGCTATACTATAACAAATATTTGTCAAAAATTAAATTTTATAGGATAAAATATGCCAAAGCGTACATACCAGCCTCATAAACGCCAACGCAAAGTTGAGCACGGCTTTATGAAGAGAAATGCCACCAAAACCGGACGTAAAGTCCTTAAACGCCGCCGCCTCAAAGGTCGCGCACGCCTTACGGCTTAAAACTTCCCCGAAAGGGGAAATTTTAATATATAATATATATAATGTTGAACAAAAAATTCCGATTTCATTCCCGTGGTGGAGTAAACTACACTTATCAACACGGAAAAACAATTCGCACCCCAAATATCTCCTTAATTTTTAATAAAAATGAAAAAGGATTTGAGAGGTTTGCTGTTGTTGTCTCTAAAAAAGTCTTAAAATCCGCAGTTGGAAGGAATCGCATCCGTCGCCGCGTTTATGAAGCAATTCGTCTCGAGCTCCCTAACTTTATCTCTCCAACCGACTATATTTTTGTTGTCCATAACAAGAATATTAAAGACATGCCTTTTTCCGAACTCCGAGGAACTATCAGACGCCTTCTCGAAGAGTCTAAAACTCAATAACCCTCACGCTAGAGTTTTCTCCTCTAGCGTGCTATAATAGCCCTTGTATGAATATCAAAAAAACTATCAAATATTTTATTCTTGCCGCTATTATTGTTGGGATGTTTTTTACGAAAGGGAACATTTTTGAGCTTATCAATATTGCTATTGTTCTCCCAATCGCCAACGTCCTCTTCGTAATTTATAACTTTATCGGCGATTTCGGTCTCGCAATTCTTCTCTTCACTATTCTTGTGAAGCTCTGTATGTGGCCTCTAACAAAATCCCAGCTTCATCAAACAAAACTGATGAAAAAAATCCAACCCGAACTCGCAGAGATTCGTAAACGTTGCAACGGCAACAAACAAATGGAATCTCTCCAAACCATGGATCTTTACAAAAAATATAATGTAAAGCCATTCAGTTCAATTCTTACACTTATTATTCAACTCCCAATCTTTATCGCCCTTTATTCAGCAATCCGCGTCATGGTTGTTCCTACTCCAGCCGACAACCTGTCCACTCGTGCCTACCCCTTCGTTCAATATGAAAATTCCAAAGTTTCCGAGGTATTAGGATATCAAGAAAAATATCTCAACGAAATCGCCGAATATGAAGAGCTTCAAGCGAACGAAGAAAAATCCGAAGAAGAAAAAAATGCTGCAGAAAAACCGACCTACGATTTTCATCCAAAATTCTTAGGGGTAATTCCGCTTGATGGTCAAGCTAACGCCATTATTAATCTAGTCAAAAACGGTGACGAAATTTCCGTCGGGGTAATTTTCGCCCTTATTTGCGCGATCTCTGCCTCAGTCATTCAATACTTCACAACCAAACAACAACAACCAACTGATACTAATAAAAAGAATAAGAAATTCCGCGACATCATGAAAGAAGCGGAGAATGGTAAAGATGTTAACCAATCTGATATCAGCGCCATGACTACTGGCTCAATGACAAAAATGATGCCAATCATGATGTTCTTTATCATGTTTAGCCTTCCAGGTGCTCTCGTCTTCTATTATCTTCTCTCTAGCGCATTAACATTTGTCCAACAAAAAGTTATTTTTAGTAAAACTCGACAAGAAATGGACGATATGACCGACAAAGCTATTCTTAAAGAACTTAAAAATGTGAAAGAAGCACAAATTATTGAAAATAAAAAAACAGGAACAAAAATTACCAAAATCTCCGCCAAAGATAATAAAAAGAAAAGGAGATAAAAAATGAACCGTGATGAATCCGTTCGTTTTGCAACAAAATATTTAGAAGACCTACTGAGCTTCTTCGGAATCAACGTAGCTGTTTTCTCAACTATCGACGATGAAGTTATCCAACTTTCCGTCCCTTCAACATCAATGAACTCATTACTTATTGGTAAAAATGCCGATAACTTGCGTGCTCTTCAATATATCGTCAGCCAAGCTCTCGTTTCACGCGAAGGGGAAATCACCCGCGTCAACATCGATATTGCTGATTACAAACGTCAACGCGCCGATCGTATCGCCGAGAAAGCTGAAGGCTGGATTAAGAAGGTTCGCTCGACTGGTGAGCCGATGGAAATTAATCTCAACGCCGCTGATCGTCGTGTCGTCCATAAACTCGCTGAGGACTATTCCGACATCACCACCCACTCCGAAGGAGAGGGAAGAGACCGAAAGCTCGTCATCTCAAAGATTTAAAAAGACCAAAAAATAGATTCAGTATGTGCACCGCGCACATACTGAATTTTTATTCAGCGTCTTTTTCCTCACCAATAATAATCAAGAAATCACAGCCAGAAGCTATCTCTGATGGAATCTCATCGGCTGGTTTTGCCTCAGTTTGGTAATATTCTTCTAATTTTGCCTTTGTTCCAGGCATCTCTTCGTTTAAGACATAAATTGACAACCCAGCATAATCACCTTCAGGAGCGTCTCCAATCAGTTCAACCGTGAATCCTTCGGTTTCGAGTTTCTTTTGTTCCTTTGAAGCTATTCCATTTTCGTCTGTGCCGTTCAAGATTTCAATAGTTGAACCTTCTCGAACTACCGGGTCGGAGCTTAACATCGTTTCAACATATTTCTGAATTTGTAGGTAGTTTCCTTCACCAGCAGAAGGAATAACATAGGAGATATCGTTAATCATCGCAGTTGTGACATAAAATACATCATCTGAGCTAATAAGAGGAATTTGTCGCATGCTCTCAATGTCGAACGATTCTAAAATATGGATACCAGACCACATTTCATCATAAGAGATATTTGTACGAATATTATCTCCTAAAGAATTGACTATATTAATAGCTTCAAAAACCCCAAGTCCTTTTTCGAGAACACGTTCTTTAAGCGCGACTAAAATTTTTTGTTGACTATTTCCTCGAGAAAAGTCACCAAGCTCAGTTCCATGTCTTGCTCTCGCGAGCCCAAGGGCTTTTTCTCCATCCAAGGTTGTTGGCTCGCCAGCATTTATCACTACACCAGTATAAAGGTAATCATTAATATCCTCATCAAGCGTGATAGTTATTCCGCCGAGAGGGTCAACAATTGTAACAAGTGTGTTCCAGTTTACATGCGCATAGTATTGAATTTCTATATCAAGTATTTCGCCAACCTTTTCCATTAAAGCCGTTGCGCCACTTTCTTCATCATTACCATCTAAATTATTACACCAATATACTTCATTAATTTTACCTGTAGCTGTGCAAGTTCTACCAGCTTTAAGATCTCGCGGGAGGTTAATCATCGCAACATCGCCAGTTTTTTGGTCTAGGCTAACAACCATAATTGTATCCGTGAGCTGTGCACCGTCATGCGCATAATCCCCGTTTGTCCCCTCCATATCATAACCACTGGTACCAAAGACCAAAACATTTGTTCTGCCGTTTCTATCTGTTTTTAGGTCAACATATTCTTCTTCAAAACTAATCACATCTAAAATACTTGATTGGCCACCAGTTATTTTAGAAATAACATCATTTCCCCAGATTAGAAACGCGATACAGCAAAGAATAATGACCGTAAGAATGACAATTAAAACTTTCCTAAGGGTGTGCTTTTTCTTCTTTTCTTTTTTCTTCGATTTTTTTAAGGTTTTTTTCAATTCATTTTCGGAGATTTCGTCGCTACTTATATCAAAATCAAAACTCTCAACCGGAGCCAAAAATTCCTTTGCTGCATTATTTTTTATGGGTTTTTCAGGAGTTTTTTTCTGAATTTTTTCGGGAGAATTATTTTTCTTGATTGGTTTAACTTGAGAACTTTGTTTTTGATTAGAAACAGTTCTTTTTATCGGTTGTCGAGAAACCGAAAACCCATCCAAGCTTCGCCCTCTACTTCCGCGACTTTTAATACCATCAATACTCATTTTTCTCGCAAAAATAACTCCTTAAAATGATAATGTTATATAATTATAGCATATGAATAATATTGAGCCAACCAAAAAACAAGCGCTAATCCTTGAGTTTATTGATTCTTTTATCCTTGAAAATGGGCATTCTCCATCTTATCGTGAAATTGCTTCCGGCATTGGTCTTTCTTCGATTGCGTCGGTATCAGAACATATAGATAATCTGATTAGAAAAGGATATCTAGTGAAAAATCCTGGGACTGCCAGATCTCTTGAAGTTATAACCCAACCAACTTATCAAGAGACAAAAACCCTTTTCAAAAACAAACTAAAGACGGCTAACGACGAAGAAAAAGAAATTTTGAAAAAAGCGCTAGACATTCTGAAGATTAATCTGAAATAATTTGACTTTTTCCCTAAAATTGGTTATTCTTTATTTAGAGGTCTTATGTCAAAAAGAAAAAGCAAACTTACCCCTAAAAAAATGATTCAAATTGGCGTTATTCTCCTCGTTTTTGTTGGCTGTTCTTTTTTCGTCCTTAATCTTCTGAATCGTTCCAACGAAACATCTGAAGAAAACGAGCCGCCAATATCAAACAAAGAAAAAAAGGAAAACAAAGAAAAACAAAAGGAAACCGAAATAACAGATAAAAATACTGAGCAAGAAGAAAAAAAAGAGGAACACCGAAACTACGAAGGCGACAACCCGAACGATAAAGAAGAATTAACTGGTAATATTACAGCCGCTCGAACCTCTGGTGAAAACTATATTATACGTGTAAACATTGATCAGTTTATAACTTCTGGCACCTGTAATCTCGTTCTAGAAAAGGACGGGAAATCTTATTCAGACCAAGCAAACATCTCTTCTTTAACATCGGCATCAACTTGTGAAGGCTTTGATATCCCGACATCAGAACTAGAAAGCGGCGAATGGAAATTAACAATCAATCTTTCGTCTGAAGGGAAAACTGGAAAAATAGAAGAAGGAGTAATAGTAGAATGAAAGCCCATAAAGCCTTACGTTTTGGAATAATAACATTCACTTTTATGTTTTTTGCAACTCTTTCATTTCTACTACTAAAAGAAGGAAAGGGATCTTCTGCCGCATCAACCGCAAACTTCAAACCAGGCAACATTATTAGTGACTATATGATGGGGAACTATACATCGATGACAGAAAAGGAGATTCAGTCCTTTTTAAAGTCAAAAAACTCCTGTAGCAAAGCTCTTCCGTCCTCTTACAAAAATGAAGGTAATAATATATATAGTACAACCTTTTCCGAAGGTGGAAGAGTTTATTATTATCACGCGAAAAATGGAAAATTTGTCTGTCTTGCTGATGAAAAATTCGGCAGCGGCACAGAATATGGCGATACTGTTAAAAATGGGGAAACTGCCGCGCATATAATTTGGCAAGCAGCCCAAGATTACAAAATCAACCCCCAAGTCCTTATTGTCCTCCTTGAAAAAGAACAAAGTTTGATTACTGACCAATGGCCAAATAATTATCAATATCGCGCAGCAACCGGCTATGGGTGCCCAGACACCGCTGCTTGTGATTCAAAATACTACGGATTTAAAAATCAAGTCAGAAACGCGGCTAATCTCTTCCGAACCGTTCTCGATGGCGGTTGGACAAACTATCCTTTAGGAAAAAATTATATAAAATATAATCCCGATGCTTCATGTGGTGGCTCGACAGTCAATATTGAAAACCTCGCCGCTTCCGCCCTTTATCGTTATACTCCATATCAACCTAATGCCGCAGCCCTTGCTGCCGGCTATGGTACTGCAACTTGCGGAGCCTACGGTAACCGCAACTTCTACCTTTTCTTTTATGACTGGTTCGGCGACCCGACAATCAACAAGGCAACTTCTTCTGCTTCCAAAACAGAACCTAAAGGCGTAAAGGTATCAGAAAAAGTAATAGAAGACGGTAATTATCAAATTGCACTTTTTTCTAACGAATCACTAGTGATAGATATCTTGGGAGGGGTGTCTAAAACAACACAAAATGGAGAAATAGGAATATGGACTAAAAAAGCACCGACGGACGAAACGATCGATAACCAGGTTTTTAATATAAAATATGACAATAAGACAGGGTACTATTCCATTATTAATACGTATACAGGGCTTTCTTTAGACGTTTATAATAAAGAAACAAACGATAATACAAAAATTATTGCATGGCCACAGAATAACGGCTGTAACCAAAAATGGCTTATCGAAAAAAACTCAGATAGCAGCTATACGATTCTATCTGCTTGTTCTCAAAAAGCAATAAGTTTAAAAAATAACACTATGAAGCAACTACAACCTGCCGTAATTTTCTCCAATCAGAATCAGAAGAGCCAAAAATGGAAATTTATAGCAGTAAAAAAAGAAGAATCTAGCATAAAAAATGGTAATTATCAGATAATTTCAAAAATGTCCGATAAGCTTACTTTAGATATAGAAGGTGGCGTTTCCCCAACGACAAAGAGCGGAAACGCAATTATCTTTAATAAAAAAACAAGCAACATGGATAATCAAATTTTTACCATAAAGAAAGATAATTCATCTGAATACTATTATATATATAACCCAACCTCAAACTTATATTTAGATGTATATGAAAAAGGCACTAAAGACGAGACAAAAGTTATTTTCTGGCCATATAATGGCGGGTGTAATCAAAAATGGAAAATAGAAAAAACCAACAACGGTTATTATGAGATTATATCAGCTTGCTCAGACAAGAGACTAGATGTGTTTGGGGCAAACCCAGCACCACTAACAAAAATAATTATATTTAGAAAAAACGGTGGCGCCAATCAGCAATGGAAGTTGGTTAAACAGTAGGCCCACCTTAGAATTATCCATCTGTGCTATAATATAACGTATGTCGAAAAAAGAAGATAATATTGAGATATCGGTCATAATCACTGCTCATCACGAAGGACTAGTGATCTATAAAACCCTACTATCAATTTCTCAAGCACTACAAAAGATTAGAGAGAAAAATATACCTTTTGAAATAATAGTTCATATTGACAACGGAGATAAGGAAACAAAAAGATGTATTGTGGATCACCAAAAAGAATTTGGGTATAGAATATTCGAGAATCATTTTGGAGAACCAGCGAGCTCAAGGAATTATGCAATTGAACGAGCTAAGGGGCAGTATGTCTTATGCCTTGATGGTGACGACTTGATCTCTAGTAACTGGGTAATTGATGGCTACCAAATGCTTTCGACGGCAAAGACAGATATCATCCTTCACTCTGAAGCTGACATCACATTTAGTTATGAAAAAATAATGCCACGAATTTGGCTGATGAAGGATTCCTTTGATAAAGATAAAGATGATTTGATATTATTCGGCAGGAATAGATGGTGCTCAGGAACATTTTTAAGAAAAGAAATAGCTACGAAATATCCATATATTCCAGCAAATAAAGGATATGGATACGAAGACTGGCACTTTAATTGTGAAACTCGCGCTAACGGGGTTAAACACCTTGTTATTCCTCGCGCGATAATATTCCATAGAATAAAAAAGGATTCAACATTTCAACAACACATTAACGATAATGTAGTTAATGCGTTTACGGAAGAATTTTCAACGCAACGTATGAAGGAGCTAGCGGAAAGAGTCGGCAACGAGCCCATTAAAATGCCAGCGGACAATAATCGAGTAACAAGATATTTATCATATGGGTATAAGATTATTAAACACATACCAGTCGTTAAAAAAACAGCTGAGACGCTCGCAAAAAAAGCTCACCGATATCAATATGAGAAAAAAACAAAAGCAATTCCTAAATGGCTTATAGA
>JAEEGL010562706.1_pt1 | contig 11100 bp, 10 predicted proteins | sample 9134231 | NCBI WGS metagenome assembly JAEEGL01 (sample SAMN16246548, study PRJNA631951) | gut metagenome | biome: gut microbiome; feature: rumen; material: fiber-attached | host: Bos | place: Iran: Karaj | collected 2018-10
CCGGTGATATCCAGCTCTGTAGAAGGTATGGTTATGGAAGTAGTACTGCTTAAGGCCTTGCTGTCTCCCGTGACAAAAACAGTCGAAGGATCGATACTTACGGCACCGGTAGCAAGATATCCCGGTGCGGGAGTGCCGCTGAATCCTGCATGGATCGGGATCTCCACCACCTTCCAGATCTCTGCGGAAGCATTCACCTGGTTTAGCGATATCTCAAGGGCTGTGGTGTCCACCGGATCCCCGTCCTCATCCAGAAGAAGGATCGGAACATCCGTATGTATCTCGCTGGTCATTCCGGACACATTTATCCTTACCTTAGCCTCGGCTATGGAGCTCACTATGGACTCGGGACCTGATACCCGTACCACGTTATTGGCAACGGAAGTACTTCCCACAGCATATCCCTCCGGAACACTTCCGGTAGTCTCCACTACTATCCTGAACTGTGCGTGAGCGAGATCCTCGATCAGCACATTGGCGTATTCCTTAGCGGGATTTATGGCCTGTATCCTGTCGGAATACCTGCTGGATTTCACCGCTATGGGTACCCTGTTGCCATCAAGCTCCGTCATATCTACGGTAGCCTTGATGTTATCCCTGGAGAGCTCGGACAGTACCGACCTGTCTGCCTTTACAGTTACGGTAACGGTTCTGCTGGAATCCGCCAGCTCAAAAGCTTTTCCCTGGGCTTCCATCACATCGGCATTTTCCACCGTAACCGGAATGGAAGTAAAGGAAAGCGTCATAACGGGATTTTCTATGCTCACCACAAAGAGCCAGAGAAGAAAGGCCAATCCAAGCGAAACAATCTTCAACCCCAGATTTCCCGTAAGTTTTTTAATGAATGTGAGAATGGCGTCAATCATGTTCATCACCGCCTTTTCCCTTCCAGAAGAAAAGTCCCCGCTTTTCATCACCGGTCTTCCTTGTCTTATTCTGGAGTCTTACAAGATGGGATTTTAATTCCTGGGGCTCTAAGTTCCTGTAGAGCATACCCTCATAGGCTACCGAAACCCTTCCGGTCTCCTCTGAAACGATGATCGTCAGGGAATCTGTGGCCTCGGAAATACCTACTCCCGCCCTGTGTCTTGTGCCCAGTTCCTTGGAAAGCTCCATATTGTCGGAAAGGGGAAGATAACAGGTGGCAGAGGTGACCCTGTTGCCCCGTACAATGACAGCACCGTCATGAAGGGGCGTATTATGCTCAAAAATATTGATAAGAAGCTGGCTGGATAAAAGTGAATCCAGCTCAATTCCTGTTCTCTCATATTCGGAAAGGGAATCCTGCTGCTCAATGACTATAAGGGCTCCGGTCCTGACCCTGCCCATCTCGTAGCAGGCCCTTACCAGCTCGTTCACTGTCCTGTCGGAAAAACGTTCATCCACGCCGGATGTCATATTAAAGGACACGAAGTCCGTAAGGATGTTTTTCCTTCCGATGACATCAAGAGCCTTCCTCAGCTCCGGCTGGAAGATAACCACCAGCGCCATTATGGCAACATTAAGAGCATTCCGGACTATCCAGATTATCGTATTCATCTGGAAGATATAGGCCAGAATGATAAAGACCGCAATGATAACTATTCCCCTTAACAGTGACCAGGCTTTAGTATTTTTGACCCATACCATCAGCTCGTAGATCAGAAATGAGATGATGATGATCTCAATAAAGTCTGTACCCACCATCATGGGGATAGAATCAAAGGATATGTATTTTTGAATGACTCCAACTATGGAATTTAATTCCGTCATCATTCAATCCTTCTATGTTTTCTTGTCCTGCTTTGCCGGAGACGGTTCCTTTTTCACCGTCCCGCTCTCTTTTTCCGTCCTGGTGCTCGCCGGAGTCCTTCTCACGGCTGCACTGTCTTTTTCAGACTTAGTGGCCGCCGGGCTCTTTCTCACGACCGCACTGTCTTTTTCGGTCCTGGTACTCGCCGGGCTCTTTCTCACGGGCGGACCTTCTTTTTCCTCTCTGCTGACTGCCGGGCTCTTTCTTGCAACGGGAACTTCCCGCTCCTCTTCGTCTCCTGAGATCTTCTTCACCCTCTTCTCGGGAATTGAAACAGAGAGCTTCGGCACAGCCTTTACGTAATAATAGTACTCATCATCCTGGAATTGCAGGTACTCTGTTCTCGTATAGTCCACCGACAATATGAAGAACTGTATCAGCAACGCCAGCACCAGAGACAGGAGACATCCGAAGAAAAGCCCCGTTGTGGATATTTCCAGATCGTAATGCAATATCCCCCAGAGCATGATCACCAACTCCGTAATAGCTCCGAGGATCACAGCTATTGTCCAGCTGTATTTCACTGCCAGCTTGTGTATAAGGTAAACGACAACACAGGACAGTCCCAGGGCAATTACCATCACCCTCATGTTCCTGTTCCCCGCTATACCGTCTACTACCGATTTCAGCTCCTTTGACAGAGCTTCTATATCCATATCCTGCAGTACCGCGCTGTTGGACTTCACGAAATTAATGGAATAATAAACTATCACTCCGCAGGCAATTGGAATAGCGGAGAAAATAGTCCCGGTCAGTCCGAAGCACAGAGGCACCAGATAGGGAAAACCTAAAGTGCACAAAATAGGGGTTACCAGCACTGCGAAACCGTCTCTCGGCGCAAAGTGGAAATAGAGCAGAAAGAGCAGTGTGAAAAGCAAAAGGATCACCCCTGCGCAAATGATTGAAAGCCTGTACAAATGGATGACGATAAAGATACCGGAAAAGAGCACTATGGCATTTACCGGCATTACGGCGTTCACAAGAGAAACTGCCAGCACTATCGTAGGACTGTCCAGTTTCTCCATATATCCTATATTACGGTTTATCACCGTGTATGCAGTTATGGCCAGAAGGAACTTCAGCAGGGGAATGATATAAATATCAAACCTTCCGTAAAATCCCTTCAGGCGCTCCCTGAATAAAAGCAGTTCCGTCATTTCGTCTTTTTATCATACATATTGCTGAGCCTTTTCAGAGCCTTCTGATAGGTCCTTGTGCTCTTCTTCGCCATGGTATAGCGGTAGGAATACACAAGGAAAGCGATCAGTACATACACTCCCAGCACTATGACATACTTTCGCAGCAACTCCTTTCCGAAAGAGATAAAATCCGTCCTGTAGAAATTCGACAGAAAGGATTCCATGCCGCAGAAAAGATACACGGCAGTCACCAGTACATAAGCCACGGTAATGTAAACAGCCGACAGGAGCATGTGGAAACCCACATAATCACTCCTGAAAAACTCGCATATGGGAATTGTCTTCTTTCCCTCATTCTCCTCAAAGGAGGCCATTCTGGTCATGAGGAAAAGACGTTCTTCATCCACCATTTTAATATAACCTCAGTTTACCTGTTGCCTAAGAACCTCATCTTGTTTCCGCTGGGTTCAGGCTTCTTCGCAGGCTTGGGTGCTTCAGGCTTCCTGATGGCGTCGCTTAAGCCCTTTGAAACTTCCAGCTTGCAGGTATCGCACAATTTGCCGGACATAATGGGCTTCCCGCACACTTCACAGGTGAGATCGGATCCTTCCGCAGACGCAAATGTAAGCCTTTCCTCCCTGAGCCACTGGCGTATCTGCTGGATCTCCACTTCACAGGCATCAGCTGTGGAAGCAACTGTACATCCGGGATTGGAAGCAATATACTCCTTTACCTTCTGGAAAGTCTCCTCTGTCTTTTCCTGACACTGCGGACAGATAACCGGACCTGTGATATAGTTGAAAATCTTACCGCACTTTTTGCAATTCTTTACATCCATACTTCTTCGAACCGCTCCTTTCGTTTTCCCCTTTTTACCGCTACAGCGGCGTTCCTGAACATACTGTAACGACATATATCTCCCGGACACCTGCTTCCTTCAGTAAAAGCGACATCTCGTCAACGGTACTTCCTGTAGTGTATATATCGTCCACTATGATCACTCTTGTCAATTCTACTATATTTCGAGACAATAAAAAAGCCCTTTTCAAATTTTTCCGTCTTTCTTCACGGTTAAGGTTCTTCTGGGGCATGGTAGCAGCCACTCTCTGCACCAGATCCTCTTCAACCTTTATGCCTGTAAGCTTTGAAAGCCTTCCGGCGATCAGGGAGGCCTGGTTATACCCCCTCTTTTTCAGCCTGTCCTTATGAAGGGGCACAGGGATCAGGGCATCAGCCTTAAATCCCATTATCTCCCTTCCCAGATACTTATAGATACTTTCGGCGTAAAAGTCCGCATATTCCTGCTTCCCCTGATATTTGAAGCGGAAAATGGACTGCTGCATGGCGTCATTATAGACAAAGACTGAGAAAGCCCTGTCATAAAAATGGATAACCTCCCTGCAGTCGCTGCAGTATTCTTCCCTGTCGGAATATAGCATCCTCCCGCATTTCATGCATCTGGGTCCGGAAACCGGTACGGGCTTATCTTCGCATTCCTCGCATATCAGCCCTCCCCCGAAGGGCAGGATCTCATCACAGACAGCGCAGTGCCTGGGATAAAGTATATCCAATACAACTTCAAATAATGAGTCTTTCGATCTCCCTGCGGAGACCTGTAAACCTTTCCTGTTCATGTTTATTATCTTCCATCCTCTTTACGGTATCACCGCTGCCGATGATCACCACACACTTCTTTGCCCTGGTAATACCGGTATACAGGAGATTCCTGTTCATAAGCTTGTCCGGACCGTTGAGCAGCGGCATTATCACCGCGGGATATTCACTTCCCTGGGATTTATGGATGGTAATGGCGTAGCAGAGCTCCAGATCCGACAATTCTTTTGTGGTATAAGTGGCGCAGCGGCCGTCCTCAAACCTTACAACAAGGGACTTATTTATGTTGTCTATGCTCTCCACAACACCCATGTCCCCGTTGAAAACACCGGTTCCGCTTATTTTCAGATAGCTGCCGGTCTCCATAGCTTCCCATTCCATCCGGTAATCATTCCTGGTCTGCATCACCCTGTCACCGGTTCGTATCACATATTCTCCCCTGTCTATCTCCCTTTTGCCGGGATCCGGCGGATTAAGGGCTGCCTGCAGGACGCGGTTTAAGTTTTCCACCCCAAGAAGTCCCTTGCGCATGGGAGTCAGCACCTGTATCTCTCCGGAGGGCGCACCCACATAGGGCGGCAGCTTCTGCTTTACAAGATATACTATGCCCTCTGTGATCTCGCGGATATCCCTCCGCTCCAGGAAAAAGAAATCCCTGCTGTCATTATTGAGCTTCATTTCCCTGTCCTTTAACAGGGCGTGGGCGTTCATCACTATATCGCTCTCTTCTGCCTGTCTGAAGATCTTATTTAAGGTAAGGCTCTTAAACAAGCCGGAAAGAAGTATGTCTTTTAACACACTTCCGGGACCCACGCTTGGAAGCTGGTGTTCGTCTCCCACCATGATAAGCCTGGTGCCCGGGGAAATGGCCCGGAGCAGGGCGACGAATAATGTTATGTCAACCATAGACATCTCATCCACTATCACAACATCCGTTTCCAGCGGATTATCCCTGTCCCTGCCGAAGAACCTGATCTCCGTGTTTCCTGACTTATCCTCAGGAGCGCCGGATACCTCTAAAAGCCTGTGAATGGTCCTTGCGTCCATTCCCGCGGCCTCGGAAAGCCTTTTTGCGGCTCTTCCCGTAGGGGCACAGAGGCACACGTCCATTCCCTTTGACATGAAATACTGTAAAAGCGTGCGGATGGTGGTGGTCTTTCCGGTTCCCGGGCCACCCGTCATGATGAATACGCCTCTGCCTACAGCTGATACCACAGCTTCCCGCTGATCATCATCCAATGTGATCCCGTCCGCTCTTTCAAGCCTCTCGATATCCGGTTCTATATCCCGCGGGGCAGTCCCGAACTCAATATCCAGATCCCTTAAAAGCCCGGCGCATTCCTCTTCCAGGAGCCGGTATCTTTTTAAGGCGGCCATATTACCGTTTTCTGTCCGGGTTAGTATTACCTTTCTTTCCCTGACAAGGCCGGAAAGCCCCTCGATGAGCTCTCTTTCATCCAGCTCTAAGATCTCGGCGGACTGCCTGATAAGCATCTCTTCAGGGAGACAGGTGTGTCCCTCTCCCACTGCCAAATAGAGTCCGTAAAGCAGGCCGGCCCGTATCCTGGCCTCGGAATGGACTTCGGTCCCGGATCTTAAAGCGATCTCATCCGCAGTCTTAAATCCCACTCCGGGTATGTCTTCTATCAACCGGTAAGGTTCCTCCGAGATTATGTGGAAAACCTCTTCCCCGTATCTCTCATATATCTTTAAGGCGAGATTGTTGCCAATGCCCTGCTGCTGCATGAACATCATGGCCCTTCTTATCCCTGCCTTTTCCTCAAAGCTTGCGGATATGTCCATGGCTTTATTCATGGATATGCCCTTTATCTCAGCCAGCCTTTCCGGTTCCCTTCCCATTATCTCAAAGGTTCCGGGGCCGAATTTATCTACTATCCTCTTCGCCAGAGCCGGTCCTATGCCCTTTATGGCACCTGAGGAAAGATAGCGGAGTATCTCTTCCTCCGAATCCGGCTCCTTCACGGTGAGCCTTGATACGGAAAACTGCTGTCCGTAGCCCCTGTGGATCTCGTAATCCCCCTCGGCTTCCACATTGTCGCCTTCTGAAACCATAGGCAAAAGACCGACGAGGGTTATATCTCCCTCATCGGTTTTGAGCTTTACTACCGTATATCCATTGTCCGGGTTTCTGAAAATGATCTGATCTATATAGCCTTTGACAGATATCAAGATTTATGCTTCCTCTACAGCATCTGTTTCTTCGGACTGAAGGTCCTGATCTGTTTCGTCTGATGACTTTTCTGCCTCTTTGGCAGCTATTCTCTCAAGCGCTTCCTCCGGGGAGATACCCTGGGAGCGTTTCATCTGCTCGTAAAGCTGGCTGGCAAAACCGATCTGACCGGTCTCCGAAGCTGATGTGGCGATCTCCTTCGCATACTGATCCTGGAAATAGTCCTTCATGGTATCGAGATATACGGGACCATCGCTTTCACCGGAAAGAGAAGTGGTGCTTTTAAGCGCCTTCTTAAAGATCTGCTCCACAAAGTATTCTTCGAACTGTTTGCAGGCATCCTTTAATTCTTCATCATCCGCATTCTTAAGGTCTTTGTTGGTAAGAGCGGAATTCTTTGCATTTGTAAGGGCATTGGAGGCCAGTTCACTGGCGTAATCCGTGCCGAGTGAGGTAATATCCATATTATGTCAACCTCCTATCAGCTCTTCAACTGATTTGCAAGCTGCATCATGTCATCCGTTGTGGTAATGACCTTTGAATTTGACTCGTAAGCTCTCTGGGCGATGATAAGATTTACCATTTCCTCGGCTATCTGGACATTTGAACCTTCCAGATATCCCTGAACTATGTCGGATTTGGTAAGGTTGTCATTGGTGGCTTCATTCATGGCCACTCCGGAAGCCGCGGTAACGGAATATAAGCTGTCACCGATCTTATCCAGTCCCTTGGGGTTCTGGAACTGCCAAACGCCTATGGTGATATCCAGTGATTCCAGATTGCCGTCATCATCGGGATACATAAGGGTTCCGTCGGTATCTATCTTTATCTTATCTGCGATATGGTCTCCGGTAATGGTTATGGGCGCTCCGTTTTCATTCAGCACCCTGAGTCCGCTGCTGGTGGTAAGAGAAAGGGAATTATTCTCATTCAGCGCGATCACGAAGTCTCCGTTTCTGGTGTAATAGGTGTTGCCGTCATCACCCTGGATCCCGAAGAAGCCTGTTCCCTGGGTGTTGCTCAATGCTACCGCCATGGGATTCTCGGAAGCGAGGAGCGAGCCCTGTCCGAATTCGGAAGTAATGGAAGCGTTCCTTACACCCAGTCCAACCTGTGCGCCTATGGGCTTATTTACGCCGTTGGCTGTGGTGGTCCTTGTCTGTATGGTCTGATACAGGAGGGATTTGAACTCATTTACCTCCATCTTATATCCTGTGGTATTTACATTAGCAAGGTTGTTCGCTATTGTATCTACATTATTCTGCTGTGCCATCATACCGGTTGCTGCTGACCAGAGTGAACGTACCATAAAAACCTCCTTTTATTAAAGCTTTCCGAGATCATTGGCTGCTATCTGCAGAGTCCTGTCCAATGTGGTGATGACCTTCTGATTCGACTCATACTGTCTCTGTATGGCGATCATATTTACCATCTCCTCAACTGTATTAACATTGGACTGTTCTAAGTATCCGGAATAGAATCTGACATCGGCGGGCTGCTCCGTCGCACCCTCTACCGGCTGCCAGAGATTTTCACCGTAGTGCTCAAGATAATCGTAATTCTCGAAATCCACCGCTCCCAGATCCGTAACGTATTCATCATCCTGATAGATTTGACCCATGGTGTTTATGGAAGCAAGCTTATTCGGATCCAAAACGATATGATGCCCGTCTGCATCCAGTACAAAGTCTCCGTCCTTGGTGACTAAAGCCCCCTGCTGATTCAGGGTAAAGGATCCGTCTCTTGTATATTTAACGGATGTTACTCCGTCCTTAGTGGTAAACTCTATGGCAAAGAACCCGCTGCCGGACAGAGCCACATCAAAGGTATTATTGGTCTCGTGGAATGCGCCCTCGTCCCAGTTGGTATAGTTCTCGCCGATCCTTACTCCGGGATTGGTGACGCCCATCCTCTTTGTGAGATAATATTCGGACTTATCCTTTATCTCATACTTCAGGATGTCGCCGAAGGCCTGGCTTGTGGCGCCTTCCTTCTTGAAACCTGTGGTATCTACATTGGCCAGATTGTTTGCCAGCGTATCCATCCGGTTCTGCTCATTTATCATTCCGGTATATGCAGTATATAAACCTTTGATCATAACTTAAGCCCTTTTCCTTACAGGTCCTTAAAGCTCTCCGTGATTATGGTCAGTTCCCGGCCAGGAACTCCACATATTTTCCGGTTCCTACCGCTACAGCTGTCATGGGATCCTCTGCTGTCATGGTGGTTATTCCGGTCCTGTCCGCAATAAGCTCCTCTAAGCCGTTCAAAAGACTTCCTCCTCCGGTAAGGACTATGCCTCTGTCTGCAATATCCGCCGCCAGTTCCGGGGGTGTCTTTTCCAGCACGCTGTGTATGGCTTCCACTATCTGGGATGTGGTCTCCCTCAGGGCTTCCTCCGTCTCCTCGCTTGATACTTCCACTGTCTTGGGAAGTCCCGTTACCAGGTCACGTCCCCTTACATTCATGCTGTCTTCTTCAGCCATCTTAAAGGCTGTGCCTATCTTTATCTTTAAGTCCTCAGCGGTTCTTTCACCGATAAGGAGCTTATGCTTCTTCCTCATGTAGCGGACGATTGCTTCGTCAAAATCATCTCCGGCTATCTTTATGGATGTGGAAACAACCGTTCCTCCCAAAGATATGACCGCTATATCCGTGGTTCCGCCGCCTATATCCACTATCATATTCCCACAGGGCTTGGATATGTCTATTCCTGCGCCGATGGCAGCCGCTATGGGTTCCTCTATGATGGAAACCTCTCTGGCTCCTGCCTGGTATGCGGCATCCTCAACGGCTTTCTGCTCGACTTCGGTAACCCCGCTGGGTACACATACGCTTATCCTGGGTTTCCTGAAAGTCTTCTTTCCGACGGCCTTCTGGATAAAATACTTAAGCATCTTCTCCGTTACGGTGTAATCAGAGATTACGCCCTGCCTCAAAGGCCTTACCGCTACGATATTTCCCGGGGTACGCCCAAGCATCAGCCTTGCGTCTTCCCCTATTGCCTTGATCTTATTAGTATCCCGGTCAAAAGCTACTACGGAGGGCTCCTTTAATACCACGCCCTTCCCTCTTATGTAAACCAGTATGCTGGCTGTACCGAGATCTATTCCTATGTCAGTTGCGACCATTTTCGTTCCCCTTTCAATCAGCCTTCTTTTGGCGTCTTGTGTTATTCAGTCACCTTTGCAGTACATACTGCGGCTACTTTATTATACCCGAAAACGGCGTCTTGACAATAAAGAAATAATAAAAAGTCACGAAAAACACATTCCCGAAATATCCGGTTATGCATCCTTGCGTGACCAGCTGATAATTCCTTTGATTCTATATCGGCACCTTTTCGGAATAACTTAACCCTGTTTTCGAATTTTTTTCTTTTTTTCTCTTTCAAGCATTTTCCTGATGTACTGGCCGGTATATGACTTCTTTGAAGCGGCCACTTTTTCCGGCGTTCCCTCGGCCACAACGGTACCTCCGCCGTCTCCGCCTTCAGGTCCCATGTCGATTATGTAGTCCGCGCATTTGATCACATCCAGATTATGCTCGATGACCACCACCGTATTGCCGTTATCGGAAAGCCTCCGGAGTATTTCCGTAAGCTTTCTCACATCTTCAAAATGCAACCCCGTTGTGGGCTCGTCCAGAATGTATATGGTCTTTCCGGTGCCCCTGCGGCTTAGTTCCGTAGCCAGCTTGACCCTCTGGGCCTCACCGCCGGAAAGCTGTGTGGAAGGCTGTCCCAGCTTTATATAACCTAAGCCCACATCATAAAGGGTCTGGATCTTCCTTTTAACGGATTCCACGTTCTCAAAGAATTTCAGGGCTTCCTCCACGTTCATATCAAGGACTTCATAGATATTCTTACCCTTGTATCTGACGTCCAGGGTTTCCCTGTTATACCTCTGTCCGTGGCAGACCTCGCAGGGCACATATACATCCGGCAGGAAGTGCATCTCTATCTTTACGATGCCGTCCCCGCTGCAGGCCTCGCAGCGCCCTCCCTTTACATTAAAGGAAAAACGCCCCTTGTTATATCCTCTTTCCTTTGCGTCAACAGTCGCCGCGAAAAGGTCTCTTATGATGTCAAATACGCCGGTATAAGTGGCGGGATTACTCCGGGGAGTCCGTCCGATGGGGGACTGGTCGATATCTATGACCTTATCAAGCTGCTCCGTCCCCTCTATCCTGTCATGCCTTCCGGGAACCGTTAAGGCCCGGTTCAGCTTTTTGGAAAGGCCCTCATCCAGCACTTCATTTATGAGGGATGACTTTCCGGAGCCGGAAACACCGGTGACTACGGTCATGACCCCTAAGGGTATATCCACCGTCACGTTTTTCAGGTTATTTTCCTTAGCACCCAC
>JAEEGL011447062.1_pt1 | contig 11100 bp, 9 predicted proteins | sample 9134231 | NCBI WGS metagenome assembly JAEEGL01 (sample SAMN16246548, study PRJNA631951) | gut metagenome | biome: gut microbiome; feature: rumen; material: fiber-attached | host: Bos | place: Iran: Karaj | collected 2018-10
CTCCAGAAGGCGGGGGAATACAACTGGCGCGCGTATCGACGCCATCGATGGCTCAAGCCGTTTTGCTGGCTGTATCAGATCTTTCGCTATGCGCGTCAGGGCATCCGGGCGGGACGAAGCTATTTCCAGCTCGCCGCAGACCTGAACCGTTCCGATGACCGCTATGCGCTTCTGAGCAGACTCGGTATTGAAAAATAAGCTGCGCGCTCCCTTTCAAATCATACTTTCTGTGCCTATTTTTTACCGTTGACAGACTATCAATCCTGATATATAATTTCCATGCTATAGATGTCCATACTATAATTTTTTCGGTTCTATCGATCCATCGGCGGTGCTGAACCGCCCCTTACCGCATTGCTGAAGGAGGTTTCCGTATTCATGAAAAAAACTATCATCTGCCTTGCGCTCGCACTTGTGCTCGTCCTGATGATCTGCGCGCCGGTTCTGGCCGACCCCATCATCAGCCCGCAGGCCACGCCCAATGTGGAGCCCCCCGGACCCACGCCCGACGTCAGCCCCAAGACTGCCGACTTCGGAACGCTGGCGTTCATCGGCGCAGGCGTCATCTGCCTCTGCGGCGCCTTCATCTGCATCAGGAAGTCCAGGCATGCGGCGTAAGCAGCACTGGCGTATCGCTGCCGGGGTTCTTACTGCCGCCGCAATCGTCTGCTTCTGCATCGCAGGCTGGTCTGTTTTCCAGCGCCGCGCTGCAGAGCAGACTTATGCGGCGCTCCGGGAGGAAGCCTTGAACCTTGCCACGCCGACCCTCATGCATACGGAGCCGCCTGAAGGTCCCACCCTCGAGGAGATCCTCAGCGCGCCGTTTGAGGGGTATATCGACGCAGAGGAGACCAAGATCCCGCCGGAGGTCTTCACCGACGTCGCAGAGGCGCCCGTCGACTTCGACTGGCTTGCAGACGTCAATCCGGAGATCTATGCCTGGATCTATATCCCCGACACGCAGATCAATTATCCCGTCGCGCAGCATGACGGGTCCGATCAGTTTTTCTACCTCAACCACGATTTTTACGGCAGGCCCCAGTTTTGCGGCTGCGTTTTCAGTCAGGAGCCGAATGCGCTGGATTTCTCCGATCCGGTTACGGTTCTGTACGGCCACAACATGCTAAACGGCTCCATGTTCCAGAACCTGTATTTTTTTATTCAGGATCCGGAATTTTTTAATGACCACAGTTACATCTATATTTACATGCGGGATGAAACGCTTGTTTACGAGGTCGTGTCCGCCTATTACACCGATAGCAGCAATATCCTGACGACCAACGACTTTTCCGATCCGGCGGTGTTCGCGGACTATCTGGAGCAATGCCGGAATCCCCGCACGGTGGAGCGGCATGTCCGGGAGGACGTGAGCCTTGATCCCGACAGCCGCATCCTCACTCTCAGCACCTGCCGGAGCGGCGCGCCCCTGCAGCGCTATGTCGTCCAGGCGGTGCTGGCCTACAGGAAGCAGTTGACTTGAAAGATGAAGCAATCCAACACAGTTGAAAATGAATCGGAATTCCTCAGCAAGCTCAATCGGGAAGTCGGAGCGCTGATGGACGTCGAGATCCCGGCGCCCGATCCGGACCAGGAAACCAGGCGCAGCCGGCGCGACGCCCTGCGCAGCGGCGTGCAGATCAACAAAAAGGCGCTTGCGTGGATCATCACCATCAGCATCGTCCTCGTGATCGTGGGCGGCGGCTTTGCGGCCTATTTCGCGATCCGGGAGCATGGCCGCGTCACGCTGACGGAGCATGTCACGCTGGAGGCGCTTCGGGATGTGGAGTTCACTCCGCCGGAGTCCGCGATCGTTGCCGACGGAGAAGACACCCTGAACTGGAACGGCAAAACCTATAAGAAGAAGGACTCCGTTATCAACATCCTGTGTCTCGGCGTTGACAAAAAAACCATCGATCCCGACCCCGATGAGATCGAGATCTACGGCGAAGCCGGCCAGGCCGATACGATCTTCCTCGCCGCGCTCGACACCAAGACCGGCAAGCTGACGCTGCTGAATATCTCACGCGACACGATGGCCGATGTGGACGTCTATAATACCGACGGCGAATACACCGAAACCAGGCCCATGCAGATCTGCCTTGGCTATGCCTACGGCGACGGCGGCGAATCGAGCAGCCTCAACATGTGCAAGGCCGTTTCCGGCCTGATGTACGGCATCCCCGTCGACGGCTACGGCGCCATCAAGCTGCCGGCTGTCAGCATCCTCAACGACGCCATCGGGGGCGTGGAGGTCACGGTCCTGGAGGATCTCACCAAATGGGATCCGTCCCTGACCGAGGGCGCATCCGTTCTGCTCAAGGGCAATCTGGCCAGGACCTACGTCCAGGCCCGCGGGAACGAGCTCAACTCCAACAGCCAGCGCATGGCGCGGCAGCGGCAGTATGTGACGGCCTTCCTGCAAAAAGCCTTCCAGATGGTCCGAAGCGACTGGTCGATCGCCGTCAAGCTCTATCAGACCGTGAAGGCCTACACCCACACGAGTCTGGGACTTTCCCAGATCGTTTATCTTGTCTCCCTGGCGGCCAACGTGGATTTCAGCCAGGACAATATCATCACGATCCCCGGCGAGCTGGTCAGGGGCGAGTCTTACGCGGAGTTCTATCCGGACGACGACGCTGTTTTCCAGATCATCATGGACACCTATTATCAAGAGGTTCCCTGACCGGGGAAAGAACACATCGGGTATCATATGAATCAAGCAAATCAGGAAAAAGAGCCAAGCTCCATATCGTCGTTCAGACACTCTGTGGGCCACTATATCAGAAAAGCCCTGAAGCTGCTGCTTGCGCTTGCCGCCGCGGCCAATCTGATCGCCCTCTTCGTGTACCATTACGAGCTTCCTGCGCGCTTCAGACCGAGCAGCAGCGAGGCGCCGCAGCCGACCGTGAGCGCGGAGACCGCGCCGCCGGTCGAGGAGAAGTTCATGATCCCCGTCATCCCGCTCAATTACAGCGGTGAAGCGGAGCTGGACCAAATGGTCATGCGCGACGTCTATCTGCTGGGAAGCGACAGACAGCCGGTGGAGGACGCGGACATTCACTATGAGCTCCTGCCCGGAGAATCCAGACTGAAGCGGATCATCCGCTACAGTGTGACCCTGGAAAGCGGCCAGACGCTGACCCAGGACCGCTCCATGCAGTTGACCACGCGCTATACCGGCCCCACCATTACGCTGCTCGGTATGCTTCCCGAAATCGATCCTACGGATTCGTCGGGTTATCTTGACCAGTTGATCCAGAAGAACATCATCCGGGCCGACGACGGCTTCGGAAATGACATGACGGATCAGATCTCCGTTACATTCGAAGGTCTTTCCGAGGAAAACCCCGGCGCAAATATGTTCCTGCGCGTGGAAAACCAGATCCACGATACATTTGAAAAGTCCCTGATGGTCTTCATTAAAGATTTCACCGGCGTTGTGCTGAGCCTGAACACCTATCAGATCACGCTGCATACAGGGGATAGCTTCGAGCCCATGGACTATGTCGCCGAAGCCCATGACGCCTCCGGCAACGACCTGAGGGAATTTGTCAAATTGGAAAGCAACCTGGACATCCGCAATCCGGGAGAATACGAGGTGCGGTACTGGGCCGAGGATGCTTCCGGCTATGCTTCTCCCGTCAAAACGCTCCAGGTGACCGTAGAAGGGGAGCCCCTCCAGGTCACGCCGCCCATGGATACCTGGTGGTCCCAGGACAACGGACATACTTGGTGGAGCAGGATCGACGAGGAGCTCTGGCGCTCCGACGACAACGGGAAGACCTGGGTAAAATGGTAAACGGAAACCACCGGTCCATGATCGACATCCACACGCATATCCTGCCGGGGGTCGACGACGGCTGTCCGGACCTGTTTGATTCGATCCTTCTGGCCGAGCTGGCGGTGGAGAGCGGCGTTCGCACGGTCATCTCCACGCCGCACAGCCACAGCATACCGGACAGCCGCGAGCATATGCGGAGGATCCTGGACGCCTATCAAACGCTGCGGCGGGAGATCGAGGACCGCGGCATTCCGCTGGAGCTGCTGCTCGGCATGGAGATCCTCTGCTGGGACGATTTTGAAGACCGTTTCCGCGAGGGGACGGTCCTGCCTCTGAACGGGACCGAATTCTATCTGACCGAATTTGACTTTGAAGTGCCGCAGGACCGGATCCGGCAGGCCGTCGAGACCGTCCGGAGTCATGGCGGACGCCCGGTGATCGCCCATCCGGAGCGCTACACCTGTCTGCAGCGGGATATTTCGCTGGCCGGGACCTGGGTCAGCCTTGGCTGTCAGCTTCAGATGAACAAGGGAAGCGTCTTCGGCGCATTCGGACGGAGAGCGCGCCGCACGTCGCTGAAGCTGCTGAAAAGCGGCCTGTACACCTATGCCGCCAGCGATGCGCACAGTCCTTACGGGCGCACCACGCAGATGGACGGTCTGCGCGATTATCTGGAAAAGACCGTTTCACCCGACGCAGCTGACACACTATTGATCCGCAGCGCAGAACAATATCTTCTGCATCGCGCATGAGAGGAGACGCCGTACATGCGGCTTGAAAGAATTATCAGTATACTGGCGCTGCTTGCCGCTGTTTTCTTATTCGGGCGGTATCTGTTCCTCACTGTCCGGAAAGACGATACGGTCGGCCCGGACATCGAGATGGCTGACGCGCAGATCGAGATCAGCGTGAACGACCCGCAGATCAAACTCCTGGCAGGGATGACCGCGACTGACGCTCGCGACGGCGACGTGACGGATACGCTTGTGGTCGAGAGCATCTCCGGCTTCGTCAGCAAGAACACCCGGATCGTCAATTATGCCGCGTTCGACAAAAACAACAATGTCACCAAGGCGACCCGCCGCATGTTCTATACAGACTATACGCCCGCACGGTTTTATCTCACCGATCCGCTGCAGTTTCCGGTTTCCACATCGCAGCAGACCATCCTGAATACGATCCATGTGAAGGATGCCATCGACGGCGATCTTTCCGACAAGGTCGCATTCTCTTCGTCCAGCGTCATCAACGTCGACACGGCGGGAGACTACCGGGTGACCATGCAGGTGACGAACAGCGCCGGTGATCTCTTTTCCCTTCCGCTGACTGTGACGATCTATGACAACAATCTGTACAGCTCCCTCATCAAGATCCGGCTCAGCTCCTATATCATCTATACGAAGACGGGCGAACAGATCGATCCCATGGATTATCTGTCGGGAATGACATACCGCGGGACCGCCTATGCGATCACCGAGGGGGAGGGCACGTTCCGCGTGGATACAACGGGCATGAGCCGTGAGGAGCTTGAGGCATTTCGGAAACGGGATCCGGCGGTGAACGAATCTCTGTTTGAGATCCTCGACATGACAAACTACAACTATCCGGGCGTCTATGAGATCCAGTATACGCTCGGAGATGGCGACGGCAACCGGGGCCGCACCATCCTGACCGTCGTTGTGGAGGAGTGAGCGCATGGACAGTGATAAACAAAGCTTCCTCTACCGGATCCAAAACGGATTTGACCTGCGCACGCTTTCTTCTGACCTTAAGCGGCACATGTGGACGGTCATCCTGCTGTCGGTCGCGGTCTCCCTGTTCATGTTTGTGCGATACAGCTCGTCCTACAGGCCGCGGTACACCGTGAGAGCGACCTATGTCGTCACGACCCGCAGCGCCAACAGCAATATGATCAGCAACCTCACCACAGCGCAGCAGACGGCAAATGTGATCTCCAGCATCCTGACAAGCCGCCCCCTGATGGACGCAGTGGCGGCGGACCTTGGCACCGCTTCCGTTCCCGGCAGCATATCGTGCTCCATTGTCCAGGAGACGAATCTGGTGGACCTTTCGGTCGCCGCCTCCTCTCCTCGGACGGCGTTTCTCATTCTCGAGTCCGTGATGCGCAATTATCCTGTCGTGACGAACCTCCTGAACAGGGATGTCGTCATGCAGATCCTGGTCCCGCCGGAAATCCCCACTGCGCCTGATAATCCGAATCGTCCCACCCTGCGGACGCTGCGGATCTTTCTCATGTGTTTTGTCGTTTTGATTGTCTTGTTTGCCCTTTTGTCTGTTCTGAAGGACACGATCCGAAAAGGGGCGGACATCGAAAACAAGCTGGAGGAGAAGTATCTCGGCTCGATCGCCCACGAGGAAAAGTACAAGACCTTCCGCATGTGGCTCCGAGGCGGCCAAACGACCATGCTGATCGACCAGCCCGTCTGCAGCTTTCGTTATATCGAATCCGTGCAGAAGGTATGCCGCGCCGTCCAGAGCCAAATGGAAAAGCGCGGGCATAAAACGCTCCTGGTTCTGAGCTATGCCGAGAATGAAGGAAAATCCACCGTCGCGGCGAACCTTGCCCTCGCGCTGGCGCAGAGAGGAAAGCGCACCCTGTTGATGGACCTGGATCTTCGTGATCCCTCGCAGTACAAGGTTTTTGATTTTACGGACGACCCCTTGACCGCGCTGGGCGATCTGCTGTCTGGCAAGACGCCGACGCAGCCGCTGATCGAGCAGATGGAAGCAGACGGACTTTTCTATATCTTCAGCACGAAGTCCTACAGTCATTCGACGGAGATCCTGACGAACGGCAGACTGGAGCAGCTTCTGAAGTATCTGCGCGAGCAGTTTGACTTTATCATCATCGATACTCCGCCCATGAGCATGACGGCGGATGTGGAGCCGCTTGCGGACCTGGCCGACGCCTTTATGCTGGTGATCCGGGAACACCGGATCTGGGCCAGACAGATCCGGGATATGCTGGATACGCTGAGCGGTTATCGCGCTTCCTCCATCGGCTGCATCATCAATGATTCGCACAACCCGCTGAGCAGCGGGGGAGGCTATGGGTACGGCTCCGATTACGGCGGGGGCTATGGATATGGCCGGTATTACGGCAGGTATTATGGCAGTTACTATGGAAACTACGGAAAAAAAGCAGAACGAAGCAGAAAAACTTAATATTCTGTCGATTGTGTATGACCTGTTGAAGGGGTTCCGCCGGTATCTTTCCCTCATTCTCGTCCTGGCAAGTCTGGCAGCCACGGTTTGCTATTTCGCTGCCAGGCGCTCTTTCGTGCCGCGGTATACTTCGTCATCTACCGTCATTATCAACCTGAAAAGCGCTGTAAACTACAACGACTCCTTCACGACCTATTACACGCAGACGGTGCTGAAGCAGATCACGGAGACCTTTCCCTATATTGCCTCCAGCGGCGCGCTGAAAAACCGCATCATCGATGAATTCGGCCAATCCGGCGCGGATGCGGAGATCCAGGCTTCGGAAATGAGCGAGCTCAATATGATCACGCTTCGAGTGACGGCCGGGAGCCCGGAGCTTGCTTACAATATCCTCCAGTCCGTTCTGGATAATTATTCCGATATCGCCGCTTCCGTGATCGGCGAAACCGAGATCGTGATCGTGACCCCGGCGCAGATCCCCAGCAGAGCAAATAATCAGAGTCGGCCCCTGACCGTCGCAGCTTACGGCGTGTACGGCGTGCTGGCTGCCGCGGTGCTGCTGCTTCTGATTCGCTCTTATCTGAAGCAGACGGTTCGTTCCGAAGAGGATCTGCACCGCTATTTTAATCTGAAGAGTCTTGGAAGACTTCCCCATGTCTCACCGAAGCGCGGCCGCAAAGGCGGAAGAAAACTGCTGCGTCTGGATATGATATCCTCCTACGGTTATCGTGAATCGGTCAGGGTCCTTCGTTCCCGACTGGAGCGCGACCATGCGGAGACCGGCGCAAAGGTGTATATGGTCACCAGCGCCCTTGCCGGAGAGGGGAAGAGCACCATCTCGACCAATCTGGCCATCTCTCTTTCAGATAAGGACTACCGTGTCCTTTTGGTGGATATGGACCTGCGGAATTCATCGATCACGCAGATCATGGGCCTTCCACAGGAAGTGGTGGGGCTTGCCGATGTTTTTGACAGGAAAGCGTCTATCAAAGACATCCTTTTGACCGATGAAAAGACCGGCATCACGGTACTTCCGGCCGGGAATGCCAACAAGCGCGCCATCCAGGTCCTCAGCGGAGAAGAGCCGGCAAAGCTTTTGAAAATGGCGCGGGATGAAGCGGACTTTATCATCGTGGATACGCCGCCCTGCAGCATTCTTTCGGACGCGGCGACGATCGTGCGCAACGTGGACGCCGGTATCTTTGTCATCCGTCAGGACTATGCGCCTGTGGCGCGTATTTCCGAGGGGATCCAGCTTCTGTCCGATACAGGCCTGCGTATCGTCGGATGCGTCCTCAACAACATGGATAAAGGCCTGATCCCCGGCGGCGGCCGCCTCGCCCACTATGGCTACGGATACGGCTATGGTTACGGTTATGGCTACGGTTACGGCTACGGATATGGCTATGGCTACGGATATGGCGGAAAACACTCGAAATACCGGCAGGAGCATGCAGCAGCTTCCAGATCTTCCCGGCATAAAAAAGCGCCGTTTTCGAGCCTGATGGACGAAAACGGAAAAAAGCCTTTTGAAGGCGAAGCCTCCGACGGATCGGTATCCGGAAAAGACTCCGAAACGGAATAAGCAACACAAAATGACTTCCACCAATGTTCTGAGGATACATGGCGATTGATCACATCAAATCTGAATCACTGCGCCTCCTGATCGGAAAGATAAAGGAGGGAAGCCTCCGGGAGATCTTTGACGATTGGCGCTGGATCTTCTCGTACAGCGCCCGTTTTAAGGGCGCCATTGCGCTGTTTATCCTCCTCGGCATTTTGAGCAGCACCTTGGGACTGGCCGCCTCCGTCGCCGGGAAATTTCTCGTGGACGTTGTAGTCGGTCATAAGACGGATAAGCTCTGGCTGGCTGCCGCTGCGATGGCGGCATGCGCGTTCGCAAGCCTGCTGCTGACAAGCCTTTCCAATCGTCTCTCAGCCAGGACCGGCGTGAATATCACAAATGCGATCCGTAAGGATGTGTATGATCATGTGATGAACGCCGGCTGGGAATCGCTCAACGACTATCCCAACGGGGATATTCTGAACCGCATCAACGGCGACATTGGCACCGTGAGCAGCAATGCCATCGGCTGGCTGCCCACGGTGATTGTTTCACTTTATACCTTCATTGCCACCTTCCTTGTCATATGGCATTACAGCCATGTTATGAGCCTGATCGCCTTATCCAGCGCTCCCATCGTCATCCTGATGAGCCGGCGCCTCATCCGCAAGCAGCGCGAATTCGGAAAAAAAGTCAGGGAAAGTTCAAGCGAGCTCTTTACCTTTGAAGCTGAGTCCCTTTACAACATCGACACCGTGAAATCTTTCGGCGCCGTCAACATCTTCGGCCTGCGGCTCGACGGACTGCAGCTCCATTTTAAAAACATTCTGCTGGCGTCGAACATGTTTCAGATCCGTACCAACGTTTTTATGACGCTGCTGGGTCTGGTGATCGAGTACATTTCTTACGGTTACGCGCTTTTCCTGCTCTGGGGCAGTCAGATCACATACGGCACCATGGTGCTGTTCCTGCAGCAGAGAAGCAACCTCTCCGGCATCTTCAACAAGCTGATAGGCATCATTCCATCCTTCATTACCTCCTCCGTCTCGGCGCATCGCATCCGGGAGCTGATCGAGCTCCCGCAGGAGTCTCACCGGGTGGACGAGATCCCCGAGGACTTCCGGTCAGGCGGCCTGACCCTGCGTATGGAGAACGTCAGCTTTGCCTATGAAACGGGCGATCCCGTGATCCGCTCCTCAGATTTTGTGGCGGCGCCCGGGAAGATCACCGCGCTGGTAGGGCCCTCCGGGGAAGGGAAAACCACCGTGCTCCGGCTTTTGCTTGGCCTGGTCTATCCGCAGCAGGGCAGGGCGGAGTTCTTGTCCGGCGGCGGAGCGTCTCTGGATGTGTGCGCCGACAGCAGGTGCCTCATTTCTTATGTGCCACAGGGGAATTCTCTGATCTCAGGCTCCATAGCGGAGAACATGCGCCTTGCCAGGGAAGACGCTTCGGAAGAGGAGATCATTGCCGCATTGAAGCTCACCGAAGCGTGGGATTTTGTTCAGAAGCTGCCCGACGGCATCCACAGCAGCGTGCGGGAACGGGGGAAAGGGCTGTCAGAAGGGCAGGCCCAGCGTGTTGCGATCGCACGTGCCCTGCTGAGAGACGCGCCTGTTTTGCTGATGGACGAAGCCACCAGTGCGCTGGACGTGGAAACGGAGCGCATCGTTCTTCGGAATATCCTCCGGAAGCGGCCGGATCGGACCATTGTGATCACCACGCACAGACCCACCGTTTTGAGTATGTGCGACAAGGTTTATCGAGTGGTGGACGCACAGATCGTGGAGCTGGACGCGGCGGATACGGAAAAACTGGTCCGGGATTTCTGACGCTGCGGAGCATGATCAGGAATAAAAGACTGTATTTCTTGCTTTCTATACGAAAACATGATATAAATATTCAGATAAACTAACTGAACAAGAACGAACATTTATTCGCACTTGTGGAAAGGCACGCAAATGATTGCAGAACTGTATGAGCAGATCATAGCGAAAAAAGAAAAGATCTCACTGGTCGGTCTCGGTTATGTCGGAATGCCCATCGCGGTCGCCTTTGCGAAAAAGGTCGATGTGATCGGCTTTGATGTGAATGAGAAGAAGATCGAGCTTTACAAGCAGGGCGACGACCCCACGAAGGAAGTTGGCAGCGAGGCGCTGCGCAATACGACGGTCACGTTTACAGCCGATCCCAAAAGGCTGCGGGAGGCAAAGTTCCACATTGTTGCCGTTCCGACTCCGGTTTATGAGGATCATACGCCGGACCTCACGCCCGTCGAGAGCGCCAGCGCGCTTCTGGGGCGCAACCTCGTTCCCGGCTCCGTGGTCGTCTTTGAATCCACGGTCTATCCCGGCGTGACCGAGGATATCTGCGTGCCGATCCTGGGGCGGGAGTCCGGGCTGAAGTGCGGCGACGACTTCAAGATCGGCTACAGTCCGGAGCGCATCAATCCCGGCGACAAGGTCCACCGTCTGGAAACCATCAAAAAGATCGTTTCCGGCATGGACGAGGAAACGCTGGACTGCGTGGCGAAGGTCTATGAGATCGTCGTTGCCGCCGGCGTCCACCGCGC
>JAEEGL011611778.1_pt1 | contig 11100 bp, 7 predicted proteins | sample 9134231 | NCBI WGS metagenome assembly JAEEGL01 (sample SAMN16246548, study PRJNA631951) | gut metagenome | biome: gut microbiome; feature: rumen; material: fiber-attached | host: Bos | place: Iran: Karaj | collected 2018-10
CTCGTGAAGGCTCTCCTCAACGAGCGCGAACAAACGCTCCCTGTCCCAACCGACTCCTATCCTTATTATAAATGGAGCGACCTCCGCAAGTACTACGTGGACAAGATTGAGCGTTTCGAAGCCATCGACAAAGAACAATAAAAAATGAAGAATTAAGAATTAAGAATGAAGAATGTAGAATGAAGAATATATTACTAAAATACATTCTTCATTCGGAGCGAAGCGACCATTCTTCATTCTTCATTTAAATGACTTCATCATGAAAAGACTCATTAAGCTTTACGCCGCACTCTGTTTTTTGAACTTTGTGTTTTTCTACACGCTTTCTGCACAAAATCGCCTTTGGACGCTCGAAGCAGAAAGTCCTAAGACCTCTATCACTTGGCGAGGCGATACGGCAGACATCATTTCTCCGCAAGGCACAACGTTATGGTGGAAGGAAAAGATGAAGGGAAACGTAGTCATAGAATACGATGCCAGAGTCGTGGTGGAGGATGGGCTGAAGGAGGAATGGAATCGTCTGAGCGATTTGAATTGCTTTTGGATGGCAAGCGACCCAAAAGCAAGCGATGTCTTTGCCCGCATGAAACAAAGGGGAGGAAAATTCGTAAACACCTACAACCTCCAACTCTATTATCTCGGTTTCGGAGGCAACTACAACAAGACAACCCGCTTTCGTCGCTATACGGGTGATGCAAGAGCTGTGGAAGATGCAACCTTTCGCCCAGCCATTCTGAAAGAATATACCGACGCGCCCCATCTGCTCAAACCCAACCATTGGTATCATATCAAGTTGGAGTGTTGCGATGGCAGAGTAAAATATTGGATAGATGGGGAGTGCCTTGTGAATTATTGTGACCCACACCCCCTCACTGAAGGTTGGTTTGGTTTCCGCACCACCCTCTCCCACACTCAATTATGCCATTTCAAATACTCTGCTCACAATCCCGATGATGACCCTATCGAACTGAACTGGATTTCCTCTTCTCTTAACACTTCACACTCCACGCTTCACGCTTCACGCTCCACACTTCACACTTCTCCAACCACCTTTGGTGTGCCTTTTTCCAAAGGTGAAGTGACGGACAAGACACAATTTTCCTTGAAAGACGCGAAAGGAAACGAAATGAGAAAGGACACATGGACCCTCGCTTGGTGGCCCGATGGCTCGGTGAAATGGCAAGCCTTCGCAACCGTCGCTCCTCATGGCAAGATGTTTCTGACGAAAGCAAAAAAAACAGCGAAAAACAAGACAAAAGCAATTCACATTTCTGAACAAGAAAAACAAATCAAGATTGATGTTGGAACGTATCAGCTTTTCGTTCCTAAGCAAGGGAATGCTCTGATTGATAGCATTACGATGAACGAAAAGCGCATAGGAGGTGAAGCACGTCTGCGCTGTTCTTACGACAATATTGAAGGTGATGCTAACAGCTATCGCATGGAGCGCATCAGCGGCGTGAGTCGTGTGGATAGCGCCATCGTCGAACGGCAAGGCGACATAAGTTGTGTCGTAAAATTCTGTGGTTGGCACGAAACAACCAACGAGCAGATGCTTCCTTTCACCGTTCGTCTCTATGTCTTTGCTGGGAGCAACGAAATGAAATGGATTCATTCGTTCGTGGTCGATTCCCTCTCTGCCGACCGACGCATCAGTTCGTTAGGCATCAGCTTCGATGTGCCATTCCGCGAAGCACTATACAACCGACATATCCGTTTGGGCGATTGGACAGAATCCGTACAACCTCTTGCTGCACGTCGTCCCGTTTTTTGGAATCGTGGTGATGCCGAGAACCAGCAAGTTCAGCAAGTCAAGCTACCCGAACTATCGGAGTTCGACCCCATGAGCAAATCCGTGATAGAGAAGATTGCATCGTGGGACAAATATCGTCTTTCCCAACTCTCTCCAAACGGTTTCTCCATCCGCAAGGCAGCTACCGAACTCTCCCCTTGGATTGGTACCAAGGAAGGTCATCGAGCCGATGGCACCATGTGGGTGGGCGACGTGAGCGGAGGCATGGCATTTGCTTTGAAAGACTTTTGGCAATGCTATCCTTCCACGCTCGAAGTTCGTCACGCTCGCAGCCATGAAGCCGAAACCACCATTTGGTTGTGGAGTCCCGAAGCAGAACCCATGAATCTTGCGCACTACGATTCCATTGCCCACACGCTCGAAGCCGCCTACGAGGATGTGCAGGAAGGCATGAGCACTGCCTACGGTGTGGCTCGCACCAACGTGCTCTACGTGACAGTCATGGATGAATGTCCGAACGATTCTGCTTATGCTCTCCTTGCCTCACAGATGCAAAGTTCTCATCAATGGGTTTGCACACCCGAATATCTGCATCGCAAGCGTGCTTTCGGCATTTGGAGTCTGCCCGACTATTCCACTCCAACCGCCCAAAAGATTGAGGCACGGCTCAAGCACATTTCCGACTATTACAAAGATGCAGTGGAGCGCTACGGATGGTATGGCTTCTGGAACTATGGAGATGTCATGCATCAGTTCGACGCAGCCCGTGGCGAGTGGCGCTACGACGTGGGAGGTTATGCTTGGGACAACACCGAACTGGCAAGCAACATGCTCTTCTGGTACGATTTCCTCCGCACAGGCGATGCCGACCTTTGGCGCATGGCAGAGGCAATGACGCGCCACACCTGCGAAGTGGATGTCTATCACATGGGACCTAACAGCATGCTCGGTTCCCGCCACAATGTTTCTCATTGGGGTTGCGGAGCCAAGGAAGCACGCATCAGTCAGGCAGCATGGAACCGCTTCTACTACTATCTCACTGCCGACGAACGCTGTGGCGACCTCATGCACGAAGTCCGCGATGCCGACCAAAAACTCTACACGCTCGACCCCATGCGTCTGGCTCAACCTCGTGGACTCTATCCATGCACCGCCCCAGCCCGACTTCGCATTGGTCCCGACTGGTTGGCATACGCTGCCAACTGGATGACGGAATGGGAACGCACGAAGAATCCGAAATATCGCGAAAAAATCATTGCCGGCATGAAGAGCATTGCTGGTCTTCGTCATGGCATTTTCAGCGGACCAAAAGCACTCGGTTTCGACCCTGCCACAGGCATCATCACGAATGAATGCGACACCGCTCTTCAAAACACCAACCACCTCCTGCCTATCATGGGAGGTTTCGAAGTGATGAACGAAATGCAGGAAATGATTGACCTGCCCGAATGGAATCGCACTTGGCTCACCCATGCCCGCGACTACAAGCGTAAAGCCCTCGAAATCTCCAACAACCGTTTCCTCATCCCTCGTCTCTCCGCCTACGCAGGTTGGCTTCTCCCATCAGAGGAACACGTCAACATCGCATGGTCCGACCTCCTCCGCTTCGAGCGCCAAGGTGGCACCACCGCCCCTGTCCTCAGTACCAACGACGCTGCCACCTGGACCCTCGATGCCATCTTCATGCAGGAAGTGTGCCCGAGGTGATTAGGCATTCGGCTATGAAAAATGATTATTCCCCAATATTCTTTTTTTCAAACAAAATACCAATTTTAATTCCCTATTGATAGTTGTTTGCGCGAATTCAAGACAAAATTCTTTTTATAACTGAACAAAAAAGATAATAAGCTTAATGGTTTAATCTGTGTAGTTTCCAAGGATAATATTAACAGTCAATACTACATCGGAAATATCAATCATCCCGTTTATTTCAAAATAGTCTAGTAAAATAGTTTGCAAATATGTTGAGAAGAAAGGCTATGAAACACGATATGAAAAATGCCAAATAAGGGTGAATCTTCAACCAATGAACAATGCGATAGTAAAGTATTCGTTTTAATTTTTTCTGTTCCTTTACAGCAATATTTACATCATCTTTTGTTACTCCTTTTGAAATCAAGTATGCTCTACACTGTTCACAGATTATAGGTTGAACACATTTATAGATAACTTCAGATTTATTGCCACACATGTCAAATAGGCAACCTTCGAAATAATCGTGAAAAATATCTTCTTCATCTGCTAGAGTTAATGTTTCATTCTTTCTCGCTAAAAACAAAAGAACGTATGTGTAGATACATGACAAAAGGTAGTTTTCCAAAGGGATATTTTCCTTTTGAAGCACTTGTTTAACATTGTAATAAGTGACAACGATTCTATTTTCTGAAAGAATACGAGTTAGGTAATTCTCTTCTATTGGAGCATCCAAAATAAAAAATGTAATGTCTGCTTTACTCGTAAATTTCATTTTCGAGAACGTTGTTTCCAAAATAGAGTCTGAATATGCCCATGAATTTGTGTCTGTTTTTTGAGGGAGAATGCCTCTCTTAATCTCTTTTTCAACGAAGAACAAGCCTGATTTCCAGTGTGTTATTTGGATTGAATTCAATTCAGAGACTACGTTACCCATTCCCACTATTCTAACTTGTACCATATTTTACTAATGATTAAACTCTTCAACAAAAAACTAGTTTGTAATGAATATAAAAATATAAAGAAACTATTTTTATTTAACTTCGCATTATATAGTATCAGATAAAAAAAGAATTGAACTTCATGACAGGATATGTCACGAGGGTTCCTCCATCATAGCGATACGGGGCGAACGGAAAAACCGATGAAGCGATTGGAAAAGTTCCAATACGTACGACTCCTATTCTGGGAGAAGAAGAGGGTTAATGCGTCCGTGCCATAGTTAGAATGCTGCGTGCCCGACCAGTAGTAGCCGTTGGCACCACGGTAGTAGCAGTAAAATTCGTCATGGCCGACGTAATCGTCAATATTGTTGCGGTACCCTGAAGCAGGCAAAAAGATGCTACCCCCACTCGGACCTGTTATCAACAGTCCATGCACACCTGTATAGTTACCTTGGGAGTATATCCACTTCCATGTACAATTTTCAATAAGCTCCAATTGTTCCTCGTGAGTAGGCATACGCCAGCTACCACCCCACTTCACGTGGGCTACGTCGTACCTAGTACAGCAAATGCTAGAGCCGAGGTTGTGACAAGTATATCTTGTGTCGTCACAATGTAAGTAGGTTTTCCAAGTATACAGTCTCTTCTCTTCCGTTTCACCCCATGCGTAATAGCCACCATAGCCATCGGGAGTTGAAGCACCCACGTTACAACATGCCCATTTCGTACCAGATGGTAGTCCCAGGTCAATCATATGGGGATGGTTATTATCTGGGCATGACAAATATGCTTTACCTCTACTATTAGCATTATTACGATTATTGTTTTTTTCTACGACTGCTGAATTAGCATGGTTTCTTTTAACTATTTTCGAAGTATCTTGTTTGTTGGACATTAATTTCCCAATGAAACTTGATACTGCTGCAGAATTCGCTTTGTTAGCCTCATCTTTTTTCGAAGTATCTTTTTGATTTGAGAGAGTTTTATCTTCCTTTTTGTTATTTGATTGGGAATAGCAACTCAACAATGGCAGCATAAATACCAAAACAAATGCTATAAATTTAATCTTTTTCATACAATAATATTTATTGAGTGTTATAATATAGTAGCATCTTTCTTCTTTGATGATAGTTTTCAATCATTGTTTTCTTCCATTTCTACCCATAATCTATTTGCCATATTCTGCTAAGAGGTCATCAAAATATAGAGCCACAAGGGCTCCTTTATGGTGCTACTGGACGAACAGTTAAACCATGTTTGCGGAATATTTCACCATAGGTAGCATTATTTGCAATGTTGTACCAAAGAATGTATGCATCAGTAAATCTGCAAAGTTCGCCAGACCAGCAATCATAGTTACGGTCATATAGAGAATGGTCGAAGTCCCCTTCTATAGGGAAGAAGATACTACCACCATTTTTGCTAATGAACTTGCGTCCTTTTATACCATTTAAATCAGTCCATTTGCAGAAACTGTTGTCAATCAGTTCTTTTATTTGCTCAAGAGATGGCATTTGCCAGGAGTCTCCCCACTTAACATGGGCAACATCATATTGGGTTCCACTGATGTTGGAGCCAAGGTCATAGCATGTTTCAAGTGAGCCATCACAGTGACTATAGTTACTCCATTCATACACATCTTTTACTTCAGTCTCACCCCAAGCGTAAAAAGCCCCATACTCCTCGGGAGCATTTGCATCTACGTTGCAACAAGCCCATTTCGTACCCGAAGGCAGCCCAAGGTCAATCTTGTGAGGATGGTTATCATCTGAGCATGATATGAGTGTTTTTTCTTTCTTACCATTAAGTGCTTTAAAATCAGAAGATTTGACTTCAGCAATTTTCTCATTAGTTGCAACAGGTCGAACTGGGAAACCGTATTCACGACCGCTGACACGAAAGTTCGCCTTGTCTTCATAGATGTAGAAATTGAGGTGACTAGCATAGTTTTCTTGATCTGGAACCAACGTGCCCGACCAGAAGTAACCATATAAACCACGGTTTTCGCAGTCGGAACCTTTATACCCACCTGCAGCAGGCAAGAAAATACTACCACCATTAGAACCAATGAACTGATATCCTTTAAAATCATTAATCTCAGTCCTTTCTGTGTAGCAGTTGTCAATCAGCTCTTCTATTTGCTCAAGAGAAGGCATTTCCCATGGATCACCCCATTCCATGTAGGCAACATCGTACTGAGTTCCACAAATACTAGAACCAATATCATATATAGTTCTCCGTGTATCATCAAAGAAACTATAAGTATTCAAACTATACTTTTTCTTTTCTTTTGTTTCGCCCCATGCATAATAACCACCAGTGGCCTCCGGGATTCTTGCACCTACATTGCAACATGCCCATTTCGTACCCGATGGAAGTCCAAGGTCAATCATGTGTGGATGATTATCGTCAGGACATGATAGATATGTATTATCATCGTTCGATGAAGAATAAATTATATTCCTATAACTTGAATCTAATGATTCATCTTCTGGATTTAATGGTCTCCACAGATACGTGATACAACCTATAACAAGAAAGCCAATAAGAATACATCCAATGATTCTAGTCTTCTTTGCAAAACTTAACGTTTTTTTCTTACTTTCTTCTGTTATCTCAATTGTATTTATCGTCTGTTCTTGTTCTTCAGGAACAATGTTGGTGTCTTTTTCCATATTTAATTTTTCCATAATTAAATAATGCCTACTTCCTTTTATGCAAATCGACTTTTTCTATTACTCCAAACTATGCATTGATACTCGTCGAATATTAGTAACTAGGGGGTTCTGTTTGATATAATCAAAAACGTGTAGTGTTCCAATTAGTGCGTCTTACACTAATATTTGGATGTGTTTTACACCATACTTATCTGTCATTTAACAATATACCATCTTGAATTAACAGAAATATGGGAACATCAAACAGAACACCCTAATTGTCTATTATTGAATCAAAATCCCGCACCACCAAAAGCTTTACTTGCTTGATTAATAACTTGTCTTCGATTACACTGAGGACATAATTTAAAACTACTGTGTTTATCACCTACAAATTGTTCTCCACAATTAGAACATGTTACATATTCTGTTGGAGTAAAAGTTTTATTGTTACTATCATATGAATCGCTACTATATTTTGTGACAACTTCATTCTCATCTTGTTCATCTGAAAAATCCGGATTTAATGGTCCCCATAGATACATGATACAACCTACGACAAGAAAACCTATAAAAGTTGTTTTGACCATAGAATAATCTGAAATTTCCTTTCCTTCTACTCCAAACATCGCTAATGTAAAAACAACAACTCCGACAATTACAAGATACCAAAACCAATTGAATCCAAAACCTGTAATAAAGAAAGGAGCAAGAATTAGAATACATCCAATAATTCCTGCTATTTTGGCAAGACTTACCGTTTTGTTCTTACTTTCTTCTGTTACTTCAATTGTATTATTAGCCTGTTCTTCCTGCGTAAAGTTTTTGTCTTTTTCGAGCCGCTTTATACCTTGATGAGATGCTTCACTTATTTTTTCATTAATCTCTTTTCCTTTTTGAGACATTGTAACACCGAGTTCTTTACTTTTCTGAGCGAATTGCTCACCGAGTTCTTTCCCCTTTTGAGACATTGTCACACTTACCTCTTTACCTTTCTGAGATAATTGTTCACCTAGCTCTTTCCCCTTTTGAGACATTGTCTCACGTACCCCTTTACCTTTCTGTACCAATTGTTCACCAAATTCTCTCCCTTTTTGAGATAGATCGTCAACAGCAGCATTCATTCGTTCTTTGGTCTCTACAATATCTTTCTTCAAACCTTTGAGATAAGGCTTTCCATTCTTATCAAGATATGGAGTACCACATTGAAGACAGAACTTCTGGCCATTGACTTGTTGTCTTCCACATTTTTTGCAATACTGGACTTTTGAAGCTTCTATCTTCTCTTCTTTCTTGCCATTACTATCAGTTTCTTTAATAGAAACACTTTCTTCAAGAAATGGAGTTCCACATTTAGAACAAAAATTTTCTCCATTCTTTTGCTCATTACCACATTTCTTACAAAACATATTACTTTAAAGACTTATTATATAATGAAAAATTATTCAAAAACAAAATATTAATAACTTAAAATAACAGAGCAAATTAATCAGACCAATACTCATTCAAAATAAACTATTCAAAAGAATGATTCCTAAAGAATTCCTCCATTTCATGTTTAGCAGAATAATTTTCTGTTACAAAATCATCAATAAACCAGTCTCCACGTTCGAATTTCAACATTAAGAGAACAGCCACTTTATCTTGTGATTCACCAAAACTGTGAACATAAATTTTTGCCGCTGATAGCGTTTCTTCTAACTCAACAACATCTAAAAACTCAAAAGAAGGATGATAACAATCTTGAGACTGAACCCAATAATTAACCTCAATAGGACCGATTTCTCCTTCAGACATTAATTTTTCACAAAACTTTGCTAATTTAATGAATTCTTCTGAACAAAAAAGGCTGTCTGGGTTATAATTATAATCCTCTTCATGAGAAAACACCTCATTATAGATATAAGTTACTCTCTGTTTTACATACTCTTTCGTTTTCTTTTTTGTAAAATCATTTTCTGAATATAAAACTTCTTTCATCTCATTTTCTCTTGGAGCATTTTCTGAAATATCATTTTGAGTTGCTATATCTATTTGTTGAGTTAAGTTTTCATTTGTATTCGTCAAGTCAATCTTTCCAGAGATAATAGAGTAAATCACACCTATAACTCCCAAAAGAATAACTAACAAAACAACCCAAAGCCATTTTTTTGATGATTTCTTTTTAACCTCCACTTTTGGTTGTTTCGTTCCACAAAGAGGACAGAATTCACTATCATTGTCAAGAATTTCATGACAATTCACACATTTCTTTAATTTCGAAAGGTCTTTTCCACAGTTTGGACAAAACTGTGCTTCATTTTCAATTTCTTGTCCACAATATTTACATTTCATCACATATATGTTTTTGTTCGTTAATAATCACTATATAGATTCTTTTGAGTTTTCACATCCTTTGCGCCTCAAACCACTCCCATATAAAACAATCTGTTTCATAAGCTTTATGTTTTGCTATTATTGTGAAAAACTCAAATTACAAAAAGGTTCATTAATTATATGCTTTACTTTACCTTTAGTCTGCACCCTGGATTTTTAGCCTTAAAAGTACTATAATCGTCATATAACCATTCTCTATTGTTATCTAAATACAATTCTCCGCTTCTACAATATCCATTAGGAAAAGCAATTAAAGGATATTTATCTGAAAAAAAGATCACTATATAACCAAGATCATAATCTGACCAAGAACAATAATATGATTTTCCTCTCATACTCTCTGTTGCAGTATCGTCACTCATTCTTAAAATTGCCGTATTATCACTATTAAGTGTGATTGTAAACTTTTCACCTTCTTCATCATTTACTTCAATTACATCGCTTCCACATGAGATTAACATAGATACACAAAAAAAAGCAATAGAATAAAAAAAATTTGAAGCTTGCATGGTCAATAATTAGTTTTTTTGCATCACAGACCCAATGATGCGAAAAAATAATAATTAGGTGAAAAAGACATAAAAAGAAAAGTGTGAGTCTGGAAAACTTTTATCCTGTCAGAAGGCTCTGGACTGCCCGAAAAACCGAATAAAAGAAACAGCTCACACCTCTGACGTATTTGGAATGTATGCATAGACTTACATGCATACAGCTAAATACAATCAAGAGGAAGAGCGTTTCGATTCCATTCTTCGGTTTTTCAGTGAATTGTCCAGATTCTCTGACAAAGAATGAAAGCTTAACGCTTTCCCAAATATGTCTGAAATCGCATTACATATCCTAAAAAAGGATTGAACGCAGACTTCAGTGGCAAATATAATTATAATTTGTGAGAAAACAATCCTATTTCAACTTTTTTGTAAAAAAATTTGAATCCGTTAAAAGACATAACGAACTTTTGGTATTTCAATACAACAATCGAGGAAAGAACAGATAAGTGGAACATCCACTTGTCTCACGAATTGGAAAACAAAAACCAAAAGGCTTCGAATGTACCGACGCTTTCCTCTGATAATACTGGCACTCTCGTTTGATTCAACTGACCCTTTCCTTTGATTTTACTGAAAAGGCGAGCCCTCAACGTTGTCACGGCGAGCCTTCGCCATCGCAACGCCGAAGGCTCGCCAAGTCGATGACGAGCCTTCGGCAACTAGTTGAACCTTCAGCTCGGCGTTAGCCAATCCAAAAGAAAAGTTCAGTCAATCCACAAATGTGGTTCTGATAATCCACAAAAACGATTCAGTAAATCCACTAAAGCACTACATGAAAAGCATTTTTCTGAAAGATATTATCCCGAAACATTTGCAGCATTCAAAGATTTTGTCTAACTTTGCCACCCGAAAACGAGAACGAGCCTTTGCTCTGCAGCAAAATCTCTTCTCACTCTTCCCATAAAGGGGCGTAGCTCAGCTGGTTTAGAGCGCTTCAGTCACATTGAAGAGGTCATCGGTTCGAATCCGATCGTCCCTACTAACAAAAATCGCTAAATGGTCACAACTCCATTTAGCGATTTTTTTTGTATGAAGAGCAAGGAAAGGGGGGGGCAGCGGAAAGAGGGGCTGGGCCTATTTCTTCTGATAGACGCGGACATAGTCGATTTCGTAGCGCATCGGGAAAG
>JAEEGL012051636.1_pt1 | contig 11100 bp, 9 predicted proteins | sample 9134231 | NCBI WGS metagenome assembly JAEEGL01 (sample SAMN16246548, study PRJNA631951) | gut metagenome | biome: gut microbiome; feature: rumen; material: fiber-attached | host: Bos | place: Iran: Karaj | collected 2018-10
AATTAAGGAAACAACAATTACAATCCATAGCTGATACGGAACTAAATTAATTATTTCGTGTCCTTTTATCCAATCTAGTGCTTTTCCGACATACGTATTTACGAAAAAGTGCATGAAAAAGGCTAATAGTCCAACTCTTCTTATCTTAATATAATCAAAATCTTTTTTAATCTCAATATGAGAAACTAAATAAAATAAGAAGAATGTAACTGGTAATAAGCTAATTAGCATGTCGTACTTTTTAACCATATAGTAGTCTTTTAGGAAATACACTTCAAAAAACATTGCCACAAGTGTTACTATAAGCCCCAAGAATGCCACAAACTTGTTCAAAACAATCTTTCGCTGTGAGAATAGTACTCCAAGCCATATAAATATAGGCCCAAAGAATAGACCATTTCTTGTAGTAATGAAAACGCCATTATATGCATTAATAGTATGTTCTATGAATGTGTTTTCAATGAAAGGCTTTATTGCCCTGTAATATGTCCCCCACGACAGACCAATCAAATACAAAACCATAACAAGTACTGTTATACCATTGAATGACCATTTATTCTTAAGCATAAAGTAAATAACCAGAACTGAAAGAACGAGTGCTCCAAAAAACCATAGATGTGTTTTGCTATCACTAGAAAGAAGAAAAAACCACAAACCTAGTAATCTTAAAAGTTTAAAGCAATATTCTTTTACCCTATTTTTATCAATATTAGAAACATCCATTTTTCGAAATAAAAAGAAGCCTGAACAAACAAAATAAAATGGCACAGCTACTCTACAAACAAAGTTTTGAATAAAGAAATTGATTTTTTCAAACCCTGCTGTATTTATAGGGCTAATATGAACAGCACAAATCATTATAACGCAAATAAACTTAAATAAATCTATTGCGTTAAATTTATGTTCTTGCGGCAATTCGGTTAAAGATTGGTTTAGAAACATATGGATGCCCTCCACTCGGTTGTTTTAGAGTTGAGATTAGTAACAAATATTAGCTATAACTTGATTAGAGTCCTATATAAATTATAAATTGAATTACCCAAAAAGTAAACGATTCGGGCCAATATAAACTATCAAAACTCCATTCTCCGTCATATAATCTATGCAATCAGACTTGACATAAAAAAAGAGAAAGATCACCTTTAAAGCATAGATAAAATAGCCTAGTTAACAAATGGAAGTAGTTAAAAATACACATAATGATGCAAAAGCTAAAGATATATCTAGCGAGAAAAATAGGCACATTTCCATTGATGGTGAACCTTTTGATATGGATTCATATATTAATATATTAAAAAAATAGGTGTAAAAATGACGTTTCTAAAAAAGAAACGTCATTTTTAATTATATCCACAAACTTTCCAATAGGGTGAAATTAGATATGAGTTTCCTATGCGTTCCTATGCGTTAAGCTTTTCTTGTTTTGGTAATTTCTTTAGTTTTCCGATTATTGCATTAGCTACAATAGAAAACATTATAACTGAACCATATGTCACACAAATAAGCAGCAGTGAATTATTTTTTAGTGTACTAATAGACGAAAACAACTTAATAAATGGTTGATGCATAACAAATATAGCGAAAGAAATCTTATTCACAATCATAAAAATTCTTTTATTAAGCACTTCATTAAGTAAGCTAAATTCAATTTGAGTTGAAAGAATAATAATAGGAAATAGTAATAAAACTAACATTACATAATTAGTCTTATATGCTATTAAGTATGCAATAAAGCAAGTACAAATCGCCTCTATAATATATAATAAAACCTTTCTACCCCTCCAGAAATCCTTAAATTTTTCAAATTGATTTGATTCAACAAAATAAGCAATTATTGTTCCAATACACATAGCAGCTAACCCACGCCAAAGAGGAATATAGAAAAACAATATTTTATCCCAATCTTCGAGTCTACCATTCATCATTGTATATGTCAGCATAATAATAATCGGTGCTTCAAATTTGATAAAGCGGTCTTTGTTATATTTAAGTAACGAATAAATGAAATAACCACTAATAATCATTACAGAGAAATACCAACATGGACCATTTATATTTCCACCCCAACTACTAACAATTCCTGTTCCTTGAAGCATGGTGGCCTCTACTATAAATTGTGGGATTTTTTCGAAATTAAATTCTGAAATGATAAACATCATCACTAGTCCAATAATATATATTGTATAAAACTTTTTAATTCTCGATGTTGTATATTCCAAAGCACTTTTTTCTTTATTAACAAAATTCTTGTAAAGAAAAAAACCTGATATTATAAAAAACATCTCAACACAAATATAACCAGATTTAATTACCACAAAATCAAGATGAGATTGTAGATGATGCCATACTATGATTAACGTAAACAATAATTTTATAAAATCTAAAGAATATGTTCTTTTCATTTCTTCACCACCAATTTATTAAATACTTTTTTGCCATACTTATAATTCTCGACTTGAAGAAAAAAAGCATATTATCCACATCAAGCAAAAATTTTTGAAGTTTATTGTACTCTTTATTTGATTCTACTAGTTTATGACTCATGAATCCTTTCATCTCATGTTAAAACCATTCAGTACCATCCAAGCAAATTCTATTTCTACCAGATGCAAAACTTGGAGCATTTAGTTCTGGAATGGCCCCCATAGTAAAGAAAACATATCCATTAAAACAATGGGGATCGGGGCAGCAATGTCCAACAGCCTTTTGAATAATTCTTTCATCTTATCTATTTCTTTATTCTTTTCAAAGCCTTACACGATAATTAAGTCACAAATTGATGAATTAAAGCAACCGTACTGCTTTAGAAAAAAATGAGTGTCAAATCTAAAAAGACAATTCAAGAATAATAATTCCATTTAGTATTTTTATCGTTTTATTAGAGAATATAATCTCTTATGATATTCATACTCTTTTTTTATTCCGCACAGCTTTCCTTTTATCTTTGACTTTAAAGATACTTTTTTATTAACTGTAGTTTTATCTCTAACTGTCAAATGTTCTCCTCCATTTTCCTTTAAAGGCATAAACCAATCACTTATATGAATTTCAAATAATTCTGGAGAATCATAGAAAGACATCAATAACAGTAATTGATCATCATCTATAAATCCAACTCTGATTAAAGATTGCATCTGTGTTTTTACCAAGTTCCAGAGTGCTTCGCATTTATTCGAATCCAAAATTACAGGACATCCCATAATAGAATCATCCAATTTTATAACATGTAAAAAGATTGGAATAGTAGTGTCAATTTCCTTTAATGAGAATAAATGAATTTTATATTTATTTAGCTTAATACTCCACGTAAAAGAAAACTCTTCAGAATTAGTAAAGCACGAGTCACCATGATTGAATCCGAAGTCCATCCACGAAATCATACCTTTAGCGTGTCCTTGCTTGACAGCATCATATAAACACCAATACTTTAAAAGCATAACGTAGTCATATTTATATCCGTTAGAAACAGCATTATTTATCACCCTAATATCATTAAAGGATTTATTATTTGAAATACTCTTCATTCTTTCATAAATATCTGGCTCAATTTCTTTAATATCATCAATTTCGATAATAACAGTTTTATCTAATAAGCCAAAATATTCTCTTACCTTTTTTACTTCAATTGCCATCTCATGATATGTGTATACAATCAATTTATTTTTAATTCTCGACCAAAATTTAAAATAATTTAAATACTCTTCAACGGTTCTAGGATATCTAGAAAAGTTTGCTCTATTAATATCAAAAAAAGCTGTAACAATAGTTAACTCGTTCATTTATTCACCCCAAATTTTTTACTAAATACTTTGATAAAATCAATCAAATCGTTTCTTTCCTTCTTTTCAAACAAAAAGAAGAAATCAAAAATAACACCAATAATACCACATAAAGCAACCATAATAATAAAATATGGCCAAGTAGTTAATTTAATCAACTGTCCAAATATAAAAAATATCCCTGTGAGACCAACTGTGGTCAAAGTGTATCTAAATATACATGGGTAAAAAGTCTTCCAATCTGACTGCAAACAGACTTTTGCAACGTAAATAGGAACAAAGAAAAAATTAAAAATGGATCCAACAAGAGTACTCACACCTGCAACAGCATAAACCCCTAGCTCGGTATTATTTAATAAAACATATACTATAAATGTACAAATAAGCCCAATAAAAATTCTACAAATGGCATCAACCTTTACTTTATTTGTAACACTATATATTGAATACATTGGGTTAATTGCACCTGAAATAATAACCCCTTGTAACGTTAAAATTGTGAGCAAATGCAACTTTTCAGCATCTTGATTCGGTAACCATAATGAATAAAACTGAGCACCAAAAACTATTAGAAAAGCAAATGGGATATTAGAGATCATGCCAGATGCTTTCATACTAAATTTAAGCTTGGATATAAGTTCATCAATTTTATCGTGTGCATAGCTAATTATAAACTCTGGCTGAAATAGTCCCGCAATTGTTCCAATCAAAGTTCCAACACATGAGCTAAGTGTTTTTACAATTGCAAGCTGTCCCATTACAAATGAATCAATAAAAATGTTACATATTATCAAATCTATACCATCTGAAAGTATTTGACCTATCTTAGTTATTGAATACCAAATTCCTGATTTTACAACTTCTGCAAATTTTTTGAGAGAGATGTTTTTTATATTAATAGATAAATCTGGAAGAAGCTTTCTCTTATAATAAATATTATAAATCAAAACAAAAACAGAAACTAACAAGCTTGTAATTCCAACATAAAATACATGCGGTGTAAAGAAGCTACACAATGCAAAAAGTAAAGCAACTCTAATAAGATTCCCTTCTAAATTTCTAATTGATTGTAAATGTAGTTTGTTTGTTGCAAATGTTGCAATTTGAAAAGTTGAACTTACTATTCCAACAAAAAAGTTTGCAAAAATCAGTGAAAATAGCAATTTAACATCAAAGATAATTTCACTCGGTATTTTTAGAAAACTGTCTAAATAGAAAATTATAAAAATCGATGGAATAACCAAGGCAAAAATAACAATAATATTTGCCCAAAACACAGAAGCAAAATACTCATTTGCTTCATCTTTTTTACCCTGATGAATAGCAACAGATACAAATCTTCCTGACATAGAATTCAAAGCTAAAGTAATCAAAGTTGCGTAATTAACAAAATTGTTTGCCAAAGAAACAAAACCATATGCTTCTGTTCCAATTCTCTTAGTAACAAAAGGAGTAAGAAAGAAACTTATTCCTATGTTAATTACAAAAACTATCATACTTGCAATAAAGTTTATTGAAATTGACTTTTTGCCTTCCATTATTTCTGCTTCACCAACCTTTTTATTTTTGAAAATGCCTTATAAAGAAACCACTTGCAAGGATTGGTAACTCTATCACATTCTTTTTTAGTATACTTTTTTATTATATATTTAAACGACTTACTTTTATAATCATTCCAAAAAAACTCTCTATTATTTGGTTTTGATGTAGGACTTACTAGATTTCTTTGCAAAGCCTTTTTAGTATCTTCAACAATAAAACATTCTAGTTCATCTTTCACCTTGTCAAATAGTTCATTTCCTTTTGTACTGTTGATAATTACAAGTGAGATTCCATCTTTATCATATAATTTTTTATCTATATTCTCGATTCCCCAAAAATCTCCTATCGTAATATCGCCCACTCTATTTGTAGTTGAATACTGGCATGTATAACATGATGGCCTTAAAATAGTATTAGAATAGAATAACTGTCTATACTTTGAAGATACTACACTCTTATTCTTCAAAGTATATGTTTCATAATGACTTCCCCAGCCATATTTTTTATTTCTAAAGTTAAAATTATGAATGTTATACACCTTGTTATTACTAATGTATAGTAAGTAATCATTAAATACCTTCGGGCTAGGAACACCATGACAAATCAAATCACATGTATAAAGACATTGTGTGTCATCACCTTTTAAGTAATTATATAATCCATCTATTTGACATGGAGTTCCTGAGAAAAGTACTAACTTTTTTTCCTTTAAATCTTTCTTCACACTTTTAAATATACAATTTAACTTACTTTGAACGTATTTTGATTTTTTTAACTTTGAAATATTGTCTATATTATCAACTCTTATATGATAAACAATATAATCATCTTCCAAAGAAGCCCCATAGACAATTCCTTTATTCTCTATGATATACTTAGCTAAAGCAGTAAAAACACTTCCTGAAGAGCTTTCTTTTCTAACAGATAAGTCTTTTAATTTAGCACCATAAAACACATTTGTTTGCTGTTTGTTATTATTAACATAGGGGCACACTTTGTCACATAATCCACAATCTACACATTTACTTTTATCTATTTGGGGATACTCAAACCCTTCTTCGTCTTTAATCATGTCTATTGCTTCTTTAGGGCAAATGTTTTTGCATGCAGTACATCCCATACATTCATCCTTATTATCTGTCAATAAGTACATATACTAACGTTTCATCCTTTCACTTAAAGCAGAATTCAAAAAATCTTTAGATTTCCTACTTTCAAGTTTCAAATTATCTAAAACTTTATCATAATTAATTATTTGGTTGATATCAAATTCGGTTTCTGAACTTATGCATCTATCATTTAATCCACAAATGTTTAAAAGATTCTCTATTCTTGAATTTACTCCAGCTATTTTCACTGTGTAAAATAGCTTTTTAAAAAGAATAGAAAAAATTGTTCCATGAAAAGAATTAGTAATAACAATTTCAGCATTTTTTATTAATGATAAAAACTCATATACGCCAGCATCAGCAACCTGAATTCTATTTCTTCTAAATAATTTCTTTTCATATCTTAGCTCAACAATTTTAAAATTATATGTTGATGCTATTTTTTCAACAATAGCATCTAGCTTCGGATCATCAATCAGTGTATATTGAAGTATATAGTTCTTATATGGAACATCTTTTAAGAAAATAGCATAATCATCACTTTCAAGCAACAATGTTGGGTCAACAACTGTTTGAGCTTCATAGGTTGTTATTTTTTTTATATATTCTTCAAGTTTGTTTTCTCTTACAGAAATTATATCAAAATTTTTTAATAATTCTTTAAATGTCTTCTCTTCTTCATCATTAAAGGATGACTTTCCAATACTTGCTGCATATGATATCTTTAGAGCATTTGATTTAAAATTTGCAAAATAAACATCATCAAATCCATTGGTCAATGTCGGATTCCATATTTGGTCGCTACCACATATAACATAATCATATTGACTAAAGTCTATCTCTTTCTTCGAATATTTCTTTTCTTCATTTGTGATATTATTAATTATAAAATCATTAAATCTATTCCATTTTGTATTATAGCTATTTAAACCATATAATAAGTTCACTTGTTTTATAAGCCATTTTTTACCGCTTCTAAATCCTCCAACTTTTATATTATTCTTTGGATTTTTTAAATAACTCTTTTCAATCTCTCTATTAATATAATTTATTACGTTAACCTCGTGCCCTAATGAATTTAGGTACTTTTTTAAAGCAAATACCTGAAGCTGAGCTCCATAATTATGAGCATTTTGAAACGTTATTATTCCTATTTTCATTTCGTTTTAAACACTCCTTTAGTATTTTAACATAATTATTATAGTAATTACGAGTTGAATACTTATTTGCAATTAATTCTGCCTTTTTAGAACACTCTTTCTTTAATTTATCTGTTTCATAAAGAAATTCATCAATACTTTGAGACAGCAAATTAATCAATTCATCCTTGTCTTCTTTTGGAATAACTTTATAATTTATATAGTCTTTTAACAAATCTGGAATTGCCCCTGAATTCGTAGCTATAATTGGAAGTCCAGAAGCCATCGCTTCTACAACTGTCAGACCAAACCCCTCTTCACAAATATGAGGGAAAACTGCAATATCTGATATTTGATATGATTTATACAATTCATTATTTGGAATATAACCTGAAAACACTATTCTATCTTTAATATCTGAACTTAATTCAATTAGCTCTTTTTCATATTCTGTTTTTTCACTAGAAGAGCCAAACGATGTACTACCGACTATCAGAAGTTTTGTATTATTAATATGCTTAATTCTTTTGAAAGCACTAATCAGTTCTTTAACTCCTTTTTCCTCAACTGTTCTTCCACAAAATAAAACAACTTTTTCATTAGGTTTTATATTAAAGCGATTTCTACATTCAATATATTCTTCTTTATTCAATCTTTGAAGAAATACGCTTTCATCAATACAGTTTTCTAGAAGAAAAACGTTAGTTCTATCTATATTTGAATTCTTTAAAAATGAATCTATAGCAAATTCACTAATATCAATATAATACTGATACTTTTGCTCACAAAAATAATCAGCATTCATAGAACTATGAATATGTAAAATTGATTTTTCTTTAGGGAAACGCGCATATACTTTTTCATATTTTTTGTATTGTCCCCCTTCAGTAATTATTACGTCATATTTATACTTTTTTATAGCTTTAATAATATGATGATTATAAATTATATTTGAGAGTTTGTTTCTAACTCGATTTAGAAAATTTATCCTTGAAAATGTGCGAAGTAATCTTAATAAAATGTTTGTATCAATATTTACAAAAATAAATCTTGTATATCTAAAGTTCTTTGCAATTTTAGAAGTTTCTTTTGAATATTGTGTAACAACATCAATATTAAGTTTTTCTGACTTTTCATTTTCATTTATCAAATGTGTAATTAATGTTTCGACAGCTCCTCCTTTGATTGCAGGAACATACAATTCTTTAGGCGCAATAATTAATGTTTTCATATATTCTTCCTTATCTAAATAGTATCTTGTCTTTTAGTTTTGCCATCTTAAAGTATAGCCAAGGAGCTTTCGAAAAAAAGCAAACCTTTTTATAATTTAGTGTAATAAAGTTGCTTTTATTATAAAAAGCGCTACAGGATTTAATTTTACTACTAAGCATATCTAGTAACTCTTTTTTATTATCTAGCCTAGAATCTTGAATCATAAAATAAAACTCTTTGGTCTTTTCAAAAAGTTGCTCTACTGATTTTTTAAATAGAAACTTATACTCATCATCATTTTGTTTCTTTCTTTCATAGTATTCTACTCTGCACATATAAGCTTCTATTGCATCAAACCTTCTATAATTAAATCTGCCACCCATTATACTGTTTTCACGTTTGCGATAAAAGTACATTATAGAACCTATTACACAAATCATTTTAGAATTATCAAAATTAATATAAGTTGTAAATTCATCTTCATTAATTTTACCATTTGGAAACCTTAATTTATTAAATAAATATTTTTTGTAAATTTTATTCCAAACTACAACATTTCTATATCCATCAGGTTCAAAAATTTTTTTTTGCATTTCAAGATTGCTATATACTTTATCATTACTGCTTATAACTGCATTAAAATCATTATCTCCATCAAAAAAATCTACAAAATCACATTGTACAATATCAGCATTTTCAGATTGAGCTTTACTAACTAATAAACTAAAAAAATGGCTATCTATATAATCATCAGAGTCTATAAAAGAAATATACTCACCCTTACAAATATCAAGTCCTGCATTCCTAGCTGAACTTAATCCACCATTTTCTTTATGAATCACCTTAATCCTATCATCTTTTCTAGCATATTCATCGCATATTTTAGGACAATTATCTGGTGAGCCATCATCTACAAGAATTATTTCAAGATTTTTATATGTTTGATTAATAATGCTATCCAAGCACTGTCTTAAGTATTTTTCAACTTTATATATTGGCACAATAACTGAAACTAGATCCTTTTTCAATCTTATACTCCTTCGATATGTTTTTTATATTTAATTTTTGGTATTCCAAAACTATATAAATACCTATCCATAAATTCTTTTGATTAACAAACAATATAATTGGACAAGCTTATACATCTTTAATCTCAATAGCAATACAAGAATACTCTCTTTTTTGGATACTAATGATAGTTTTACATTCTTTACTGCTTTCAAAAACATTCTTTTGTGTAAAGTTGCATCTAGAAGCTTTTTTCCGTCTTTATACTCTATGAAACACTCCTTATTAAAGAAAAAATCTCTACACAAAGAAGTTAGTTGCATTATAATCAAACAATATAATAAATAATTCTTATATAGTAAATCATTATCATCAACATACTCAAAAAAAGAATTGTAGTTATCTATATATTGTTGGCTAAATTTGTGTGAAACCGAATCGGTTCTCTCGTTATAATTATAAAACATTTCCGAATAATAACAAACGCCTTTAGCTAGTCGAGCTGCTTGAATATTAAAAACTGCATCTTCACCAATTCTAAGATTTAAGTCATATCGTAATGAGTTTCTTGATATCAAATCACTTTTAAAAAATTTCCCACCGCAATATCTCAAGCAATCATTATAATTACTTTGAACATGAAATATCGCATTAATAAAAGCTTCTATTTCCTCATTTGTAAGTTCCTTTGATTCTGATCCTAATCTTTTTTTTATATCACTACTTCTAACATTTCCAATTACCAATTCATTAGCGCCTATAAATTCAATTAGTTTTTCAACTGCATCTACATTTATAGTATCATCACCATCTAAAAACAATACGTATTCTCCTGACATTTTCTCTATTCCATAATTTCTTGCTGAAGATACCCCGCCGTTTTTCTTATGAAAAAATTTTATTCGATTATCTTTATTTTTATATTCCTCACAAATTTTAGATGAATTATCTGTAGAACCATCATCTACTAAAATAATCTCTAAATTTCTATAGGTCTGATTTATAATACTATCTATACATTGTCTTAAGTATTTTTCAACATTATATATTGGTACTATAACTGAAATTAAATCCTTTTCCAAATCTATACTCCTTAAGTATTTATTAATACTTTAACAAATTCTCCAACCTTCTTTGTATTAAATCTTCAATTGATTTAACTCTTTTAGCATCCAAATTATACTTTGAATGTTTTTTGAATTTAAAACCAATTAACTTCTTTATCATTTTACGACGTCTATTATCTAAGAACTTCTTTGCGTATTCATAAAAATCGTTATAAGTGCATGGTGTCAAAGTATTTGCATATTG
>JAEEGL012457916.1_pt1 | contig 11100 bp, 11 predicted proteins | sample 9134231 | NCBI WGS metagenome assembly JAEEGL01 (sample SAMN16246548, study PRJNA631951) | gut metagenome | biome: gut microbiome; feature: rumen; material: fiber-attached | host: Bos | place: Iran: Karaj | collected 2018-10
ATCAGCAAGAGTTTGATCTTTTTGATATTCCAAAACGATCAGCAAGAGTTTGATCTTTTTGATATTCCAAAACCTCATCAACATAGTGGCTTGTATCATAATCAGATAAGTCCGCGAATAAGTCGGGATTCTTCTTTAATAATATTTCAGCATTGGTAATTTCAATGCCAACAAAAATGTCACATTGAGTTTTATTGCCATCGGCTTGAAGACCGCTCATTAAATCGCCTGTTGTTTTGCTAACAACTTGAATATTGTAATTAGGAAACTTTTCTTTTAATTCTTTATTATATAGCTGGATTCTGTTTTCTTCGTGGGCAGTATAAATATAGATTACTGATTTATTATTGCAGCCAGCAAGCATTCCCATAGCTAATAGAGAAGCAGGGATGAGTAATTTAATTTTGTTCATTTTTATTATCTCCATTTGTTCATTTGAACACTATTATACGTCTAATTACGAACATTGCAATATACAACTTATATTTGTTCCGAAAGCACAGAACACATTTGATTGTTTATTTTGACCACTTTTCAAACAGAAATAGAGACTAAGCAGATAGATTCCAAATTAATTAAAACAAAAAACCTCGATGAAAAATGAATCATTAGGAACTGTTTTTCTGATTCTTTTCAAAATCTATAATTAAATGATTTTTTAGTGTAGAAATAATTGGAAGTTTTAGATTATTAGAAGCAAATATGACTTGTGAATTTTTATTTTGCTGTCATAGTTTCTTTCGCCTGCAGCGAATGTTTAAATGCTGTTATTTACATTGTTTTGTAAATATAAATATTTACCTATGCAAAAAACAAAGGCAATATATCAGTGACAGAAATATTGCCTTATTTTGATATTTTTTGGTTTTGTAATTAGCAAACACACTGAACTATTTTGCAGAGACTTAATGTTTTAAATTATTTTGAAACCTTACAGAGTCTTATTTGAAATTAAATCCAATATTTTTCCTTCGGCCCTTTAAAATCAATTTCTAGGAGGTTTTTATTATTTTTAAGCATTTCGTAGATATGGGCGGCAAAATTGATGTCATGCAAAGAAATACCAATGTTATATACCATGATTCTCTCTTTATCATTTTCTCTTCCTAGCACCTTATTATTGACAACATCAGACACTTCGGCAAACTTTTTAAATTTATCAAAATTCTTAAAATGGCAAACGTGACCGGTATCATCCGCAAATATCTTGTCAAAGAAATAATCACAATTGGTAAATCCTAGTGTGTGAACCGGAACTAGCAGAATCCCTTCATCAAAATCTTCATCGCGGCAAAAGTCATTTGGAGCATATGTCACGCAAGATACAACAACATCAGATCCTTTAATTGCCGACCGATAATCATCAACAAAACTAAAACGAACATTTTTATATTTTTTAAATCTTTCAGCAAATAGAACTTCGTCATTTTGAAATTTGAACAATTTTATTTCAAAAAGCTTATCTTTATTTAACTCTAGGAGAGTATATAAGACGGCACGGGCAACATTGCCTAGTCCAATCATCCCGATTACTTTGTAGTTTTTTTTGGCAAAAAGCATAATTGAGTGAGCCGCTACTGCCCCTGTTCTCATCGCTGTAATCCAGTCTGCATCCATTAAAGCTAAAAAATCACCAGTTTGCGCGTTCAATAATAACAATTTTGAATCCAGAGCAGGAAGTCTATCAGGATACCTGGTAACTACTTTTACTCCTTCATAGTCTGAAGTAGGATTTGGAATGAACGATGGCATGACATTACAAAAAACACCATCATATGGTTTTAAACTAATCTTAGGCGGTAAAATCGCCTTGTCTTTATTTTTGATAATTTCAATAGCCCAACTATAATAGTCTTCGACAGATATGTTGAGTGCTTTAATATCTTCAAATGTTATTAATTTCATTTTTTTCTCCTGTAAAACATATTTTATCTCTTAAAAAAATATTTAACATTTCTTAGTTTTCTTTTCAAAAAATCAATAATAGCTTCGTTTTTTCTTCTTGCGAATGAAATACCATTTTTAACGAACGCCTCGGAATATTTATCTCTTATTCCAATAGACCGAGATTTATTAACTAAAGGATTTGCTTTGATGGCATTTTCATAATCAATCTCAGAAAATATAAAATCATTCTTTATGGAATTAAATAGATGTAGACCTTTTTCGTTGTGAGCTAAGCAAACAGATACACCATTTTTGTTCCAACACTCATGTTTTGGAGTTGCACCCCAAAAATCACCAATCGTTAAATCTGCACATTTAGAATCTCCCTTAAACACGCACGAATAACAAGAAGGTCTACTAAAATTTCTAAAAGCAAATCCAAAGGTAGTCGAATCAAAAAGTTTGTAATATGATTTGCCATCAGAATAATCTATTTTAATATATGATGGTGCCCAACCATTTTTTTTGTATCTCATATTAAAGTTGATAATAGATGCTTTTTTCCTCTCTTTTGAAGATATGAATTCATATAAAGCTTTTTCGCTTGTTGCGCCGTGGCAAATTAATTCAACTGTAAAAAGATTTTGTTGATCACCGACAAAAGCTTTCAAAGCACCAATGTCGCATGGAAGTCCAATAAAAAGACATTTTTCTCCATTATTCAAATACTCTTTAATGGCTTTGAATGTATTGTTTTTATGGCTTTGAACATATTTTGTTCCACGATAGTCTTTTAAATCGTGTGGTTCAATGACCTCACCATAGACAACAGATTTAAAATCATCGCTATATTTAACAGCAAATGTGTGATAATGATTTTCGATACCTAATTTAAGTAAAGAAAAGCCCAATCCACCAGAAGAGCTCTCAAGCAGTAATTGCTCGTTTTTAATATAGCCTACATACGCCGTAATATTGTGCTCCCCAAGTGAATAATGAGCCGAACAATTAATTGGGCACTTTCTTAAACACGCACCACAATTTGTACAAAACTTCTTATTAATTGTAGGAAACAAAAAGCCTTCTCGATTCAAATCCATTGTAATTGCTTTTGAAGGACAAATGATTGAGCAATTGCCACAACCACAGCATTTTTTGGTTTCTATAATCTCAGAAACAGTTTTGTTCAAATTAATATTTTGCTTCATCTGGAATGACTATACGAACAAAGTTGTGTTCGGATATCCTCCTCTCTTTTGGCGGCATTTTTAAATAATCACCATATTGCTGTTCTAAATAAGTTTTATAATGAAAATGTACTCTCATTTTTTTTCCTTCAAAAGTTAGCAGATCATAAGACTTAAAGTTGTTTGTATAATGAATCTTTTTGTTGCTAAACCTAATAGGGTGCATAAGATATCTTGATTTTTGTATACCTTTTTTGATTTCTTTAAGCGTTCTTTTTTGCGCATTAGTTTTATCAAACAGCAAAAAAAACTTCGATATTATTTTCCTAAAAATGCTAGTATCAGTATTATTTTTGATTGTGTTAGATTCCACAATGCAATAATTAAAATACCGCTTTCTTGACTGAATATATCTCACAAAAGCATTATTACTAACGCTAAAAAGAGGAAAAACATCAATATAGACACCAGACTTGTATGAGGTATTTTCAAATCGCTTTTCAACAAGTGTAGTTCTATTATCAATAATTTTTGGAAAAGTAAAGGGATAGTCTTCTATTTCAAAATCATGAAAATCCAAATTAAAATCCTTATTTTGTTCAATAACTGACTTAATTTTATCGTAATCTTTTCCGTCAACATATATATCAATGTCGTCATCCCACGGAATAAAGCCAAAATGCCGTGCAGCGCCTAATGCAGACCCAAAAGCAAGCCAGTAATTTATGTTATTTTTCTCAAATAAATCAACTATTCTAAAGAGTAACGACTTCAGGCAGAGTTGTAAATCATTCATATTTTATTTCCTTTGCGAGATAATTTTGCTTTTAAAAAAAGGAGCATATATTTTACTTCCGAAAAGTAATCTCTATCAATGATAAGGATTGAAAAGTACACAATTATGCAAAAAGCAATGACGGCGAACTCATAATAAAAATTAAGAGAGAAGGAATTTTTTATAGAAAATCCTATCAAAAACATTACTAAGCTAAATACTGTTGGCCAAATCGTGTTGTGTACTATCTTAAATGGATTAATTTTAAGGAATAAAAACGAAAAAATGTGAAGTAAAAGAATGCTTTGCAAATACGAAAACGAGCGAGCATAAATCATTGTGCGATATCCGTGTCTGCTTGTGAGAAAAATAATTGGCATGATAAACAAGAAATGCAGTAATTGGACAAAAAAAGATACTTTTGGGAGGCCTTTCGCCCTTAGTGCTTCTCTACAAAAAGTTCCCATAGTAGCCACATATGCAGTGCATAAAGACCAAATCCCAAGAAATTCCGATACCTCTAACCATTTGCTACCTAATAAAATCTGTGTAACTAATCTAGAACACAAAAACATACCAAATCCCATTGGAATCACAATAATGGCCAGTTTTTTTTGAAAAGTATAGAAAGCTTTTTTAAACACTTCTGGATCATCTTTCAATTTTGACAGCGTAACAAAAACAATTGAATTTACAGAAGCAGTAACAACAGAAAGAACTCCAGTAACTGTAGTCTGTGTAGTTTTATACAAGCCAACATAGTACGAATTAAAAGCGCGACTGACAATAAGTATGTCTAGCCATGTACACGCCCACATCATAATAGCTTCGAGAAGAATCCATATGGAATAGGAAACCATTTTCTTTAAGATTGAAAAAGAATAACATAAACGTGGGTGCCATTTAGATCTGATCATTAGGACTAAAATTTTAACAACATTGCTACTTAACATCCCAATAATCAAAGACCAATAGCCAAAGCCTATTAGAGCAAGGCATATAGAAACAATTAAAGAGGTAAGAGATAAAGAGATTCTACTTATAAATAAGCTCTTATAATCAAGTTTTTTTTGCAAAATAGCGTTCGGGACATTAAAAGAAGTTAAAGGAACGGCAATACATGCAATAATTAAAGGTATTGCATAACCGTCACACCCAATAAATGAAGCTACATTGTTTCTAAAAGCGAAAATCAATAGCCATATCGTGGAAGAAATCGACAAATTGCTCCAAAAAGAAACTTGAGCATAATTATCAAAAATCTCATTTTCCTCAAATTTGTGCTGAATTAGATATTGACCAAATCCAGAGTCGGCTAAAACATCCGCAAAAGTTATAACCATATTGATGGTTGCAACTAGACCAAAGTCTTCTGGAATAAGCAATCTTGCCAAAATCATGTTTGTAACTGGGACAATTATTTTGGCAATCAATTCAGTGATAAACGACCAAACAGTTGCGTTTTTTACTTTATGAGTCAACGTCGAACTAACACGTTCCGTAAAGCAGACTCCTTTCTAGATCTATTGAAGTCAGAAATACTTATTCCCCAAAAAACTGCCAATACTATTGAATATAGTTGATCGTCAAAATTTGAAGAAAAAAGAGAAAGTATTAAAGATACTGCCACACTAAAGCCAAAAGCTGGCGCTAAAGGATTTTTATAGCGAATCATTTTTAACAATGTACAAATTAAAACAAAATAAAAAATGGACACAAGCAAGAAAGGAACAAAGCCTAATTCATACAAAATATTCAAAAAATCATTATGCGCGGATGTAATGTTGAGCGAAGAAATGGAGCCAACGCCATGACCAAACAGCAATTCAATAGGCGAAGATAGCTTGATAGCGTCGAATACTTCTGTGTAAATCTTAACTCTGCCACTACCTCCATCATTAAAAACATTAAATAGTCTAGAAAAAATGTTTAATGAAAAGTACTTATCTATAAAATAAAAAGAGAGTAGTCCTACAATAAATAATATGGAAAAAACAAAGAAAAATTTGATTTTTTTCGTGATGGATTTATTTCTGCCAAGAAGATAAATGAAGAGAAATAAAAGAAAACCGATTGCCAATGCGATAATACCGGCTCTCTTGTTTGAAACAAACACTATAACTGAAGAAATGACAAGTAAAAGGATTTTAATATAGCGGTTTTCTAGTAAGAAAACAAATGGTATAAAGCACAAAGCGTAATACGAAATATTAAGAGCTATTTTATTGCCACTTTGATAATATTCATAGCTTTTAAAGAAAGACAAGAAAGCTACAAGCATAAAAAATAGAATTGGAATCCACATAACAATCCACATTTTTAGGACACGCGAGTCTTTCTTTGTGTTGAACGATAGGAAGGTCAGTATGAAAACAAAAGAAAAAGATGGATAAACAATTAAAAGATAGGCACCATATTCTGACAATTGTCCCAACGACGATATGCCATTCACCCAAAAGAAAAAGCAAAGTAACGATGCTATTTTTAAGTGAATGCTGTTTGAAATTCTATCTAATTTTGTAAAAAAAATCACCAAGAATAAAAGGAATAAAAAAATCAAAAGATAGTTCCATATTCCGCCTCTAGAGGTATCATAAAAATTTATTGTGTTTCTATATATTTTTAAAAAAGAATAAACATACACAACAACCAAAAGAAGCCAAAATGAAAATGTTTTTTTATTAGTCATTATCAATACCTTCAAAGCAAATACTATTTAGATAATTATCGGATTTCCTTACTTCTTCGAGGATTTTCTCATTTGATAAGTTCCAATCAATTCTTTTTAGAACAGATACATCATTTACATCATCAACAAGCCTATCTATTAAGCAGGTATTATTTAATAATTCAATGATGCGATACGGGTTGGATGTTTTTTTTGTGAGTACATAGAAATCTTTATTAAAAATAATGGAAAAAGCTGTGCCATGGAACGAGGTAGTTATGACAAAGGATGAATAAAAGAGAAGTGAGAGAAATTCAAGTGGTCCTGCGTCAAACACATATTTATCAGCTTTTACGGTTTTGTGATAATTTGTTTGTAGGCAAATAACAGGTAGACCAGTTTCTTTTTTTATCTTCTTAATACATTCGTTTGAAATTGGATTGCTGTTAACTTGATAATACAGGATATATTCATAATCAACGATTCGTTTAGAAACAAGATTCATCCAGCTTTCTTTTGATAGTAAAAACACAGGATCAATATTAATCATTGACTCATTTATGCCCAGCTTAAAAAGCATTTCCTGTCCTTTTTTTTCTCGCACAGAAATGCAAGAAAAACTTTGGAATGCTTTTTTAAAATCTTCTTTTTCTTCACTTGTTAAATCATAAGAGGAGAAGCTAGCCGCGTAACTATACTTTTTACAATTTATTGAGAATCTTAACAAATTGATGTCATTAGTAAAACTAGAGTTTCTCAAAGAAAAGACTTGATCACTTCCGGTAAGAACAAATGAAACTTTATTGCTGTAATCTGCTTCAATATCCTTTATTGTTGAATACTTTTTGGTAAGTTTTAAATAATGATTACAAAAATTATCAAATCGCTTTTTTCTTCTTTTAAAACTGCTTAGATGGATTAAATACGAAAAATTGGAGTACAGTTTTATTAAAGTGCTTTTAAAACCTTTAATAGGGAATACTTTTGACCATGCACTATAATCAAAATCAATAAGCTTATTATCGTTTCTTTTTTTAAAAAGCGTTTGCTGCAATGCATATGCCTGTAAACTAGCACCGTAATTCATGCTTCTGTGATACGTGACAGTAAGTGATTTATTATTTTTCATTAGATGAGCACCACTCTTTGAAAGATATTGTTTTTTTGAACCCTTTGATTCCTGCTTTCATCATTTTAATCTTATCACGCGCTTTAACTTCTTTTTCTCTTCGAAAAGCCAAAAAATAGTATGCAATTAAAAAAAACCTAATTTTTGGAAAAGCACACGCAATAAAAGCACCTTTATCGAAGAAAAATTTTTTATTGTAGCCCGTAAACCATGATGAACTGTCCCTTATGTTGTCACCTATTATTTTATCAGAAGAAAAAACCTTTAATTTTTTTCTAAAACAATCAATTAAAAACAACGAATCTTCGCCTGACCCATAGACAGAACCACCACCAAACAGTTCTGTAAATTTTATATTAGCTTTTAAAAGAGAAGATTTTTTTATAGCAATAGCATATGTTCCAAAGCCGAGCCCATTGAACATATGAAGTCTTTTTCTTTTAAGCTTATCAATTTCATAGATTTTACCATTTTTAATAAATCTCATTCCAAAAACAATGACGTCAGCGTTTTTGATGCTTAAAAATTCATTGGAAATAATATCGCTATAACCAGAATGATAAACAATATCATCATCTGCAAAAAGAAGTATTGCTCCTTCAGCGAAAGAAACGGATAAATTACGATTAATTCCAACACCTCTAGTCTTTGTGGAAATAAGTTTTACATTAAAGCCATTGATTTGTGTTGATTCGATTCGATTCGAATTACATTGATTAGCAATGCAAATATCACTCTCGATATTCATCTTATCAAAAAGGGAAAAATCGCTAAACATGGTAGCGACACAAACTTCTATTTTCGACACATTCCTCTCCTTTCGTCACTGAAATCTTTTATGTTAGGGCAATACTTGGTGAAATCATTCTTTGTATCCCAAAAGGAAGAATGCTGATTTCTTTTAATACTATCAATGCTTGGAATTTCATTATAATCGCCATAAGTGATTGCTAAATAATCATCCCACATATTTGGTATAGGCAACATTATCCCGCAAAACATAACTCTTTTAGCTGGAAAAATAATTCTTTTATCAACAAAGGACGAAATGCTTTTTTTCTGGTCTGAATCAAAAAAGTAACTGGAATGAATGCTATCATACTTATAAATATTCCGAAGTGCTTTTTTACGTAAAAAATTGTACGGAAATAATCTTAATAACCATAGCAAAAACATGTATTTTTTCTTTCTTCTGTATTTCCAATTGCTCAAATTTTTAATGGTCAAATAATTATTCCAAAAGCGCTGTCTTCTTCTTTTATTCTTTTCAAATGGGGCATTGTGCAAAATAAAAATGTCTATGTATATGCCTTGATGCATATCATAATCCTTAAATGCATCTTCTATAAATGTAGTATGGTTAAGTCTAATTTTAGGCATTTCCACCATTCCATCAATTTGATCTAATTCTTGCAAGTAGTATTTAGCGCGCAATTCTTCTTTTGACAATAATATCTTTTTAAATCTCAGATATGATTCAGCCGTCATATAGATATCAACATCATCATCCCAAGGAATAAAACCAGCATGTCTTACTGCTCCTAAAACAGTGCCGTATGCCAAGCAATACTCAATATCATTTAAATTACAAATAGAATCAATATCTTTTAGAACACCTAAAAGGCACGAATGAAGTGCTTCTAAACCCCATTTTTGATTAGCAAATTCAGTATTCATATAACGAAACCAGCCATTACCTTGACCGAGCAAATTTCCTGAAGACCCACGCTCTCATATTGTTGGGCATAAGAACTTGAACAATGAACCTTTTTAAACAATTACTAAGATACTTTGGGAAAGAAATGATTTTATTACTAAGCATATATTTCTGTAATTTCTTTTCACTTTTATAGTATTTGAGACCTCCGCGTCGCTTGTACATACTTTCGCCAACCCTAACATTTACAAGAATAGTTCCGGTATTAGCAAACTTGAATCCATTTTGAATCATCCTAATCCAAAGATAGTAATCTTCTTCCCAAAACCAATCTATATATCCACCAGCAGCTAAATATGATTCTTTTTTAAACATAACGCTGACTTGATTCATTGGGCATCTAGATTTAGCAAACTCTTTTATATTTTTGTCTTCAAGTGGTACTTTCCTATACGACACAATGTTATTTTCGGTATCTATAAACTCGGAAATATCGCCACCACAAACATCAGCCCCATCATTTAAAAGTTTTATTTGTTCTTCAAATCTATTCGGAAGGCTAATGTCATCAGCATCCATTAACGCAACATATTTGCAAGAAGCATTATCAACACTAGCTCTTCTTGCATTTCCGTGTCCTTGATTCTCTTCAAATCTTAAAATCTTAAAAACAATGCTACTTTCGAAAAGTATCTTTTCATATTTAGCAATAACTCCCTCTATTTCTTTCGTTATTGGTCCATCAACAACCAAAACTAATTCGAAAGGTTTTAATGATTGTTTAATCGAAACACTTTCGAGAGATTTATCAAACCACTCAGGATTATCTTTTTCATAAACGCACATTGCCACTGAAAAATTCATAATTAGAAGTTAAGGTTTTTTTGTTTTTCGTTGTATTCTTCTTCTGTGATTTTGCCTTTTAACAGAAGCCAATCACCAAAATTGATATCACTTTCAGTACCTTCTCTTGTAATGTCAGATCTTGCGAACATTTTGCCAATTGTTTTGAAGATTAAACCGAGGTCTTTCCAAATAGAAATGCAATTTACGTATTGCAAATCATATTCAAATTTTTGCTCCCATGTAATATTATTTCTTCCATTAACTTGAGCCAATCCAGATAAACCAGGCCTAACATTGTGACGTTTTCTTTGCTCCTCGTTCATAAAAACAAGGTCTACGATAAGTTGAGGCCTTGGTCCAATGATTGACATGTCGCCTTTAAGAATATTAAGTGCTTCAGGGAATTCATCAAGACTTGTAGATCTTAAAAACTTTCCGTAAGCATTTAATCGTTTTTCGTCAGGAAGAAGATTCCCTTCTTTATCTTTTGCATTACTCATTGTTCTAAATTTAATGAGTTTGAATATCTTTTCGCTACCATTTTTATCTTTCTTACCAGGTCTTTTTTGAACAAAAAAAGGATTACCTTTCATAGCAATCGCCCCCACTATGATAAGGATAATAAATAGCCAAGATAGTACGGATAGTGCTAATAGAGATAATATGATATCTTTGCTAGAGGCTGCTGCTTACCTTCAGATAATAAGATGACATCAGAATAACAAGATAGAATCATTGAAGTAATCAGAAGGTGTTTTGAATAATATATGGAATGGTATTGGATATTAACGATTGTTCTTGGCAGTTTGTTGCTGCTGTTCGTTCTATCCATAGTTCTATACAAACAGTTTTTTAAACGATTTTGGGACATTGCGCTGTCTTTACTAGCGCTTTCCGTATTATCTTGGCTATTTATCATCCTTACCATAGTGGGGGCGATTGCTATGAAAG
>JAEEGL012645525.1_pt1 | contig 11100 bp, 7 predicted proteins | sample 9134231 | NCBI WGS metagenome assembly JAEEGL01 (sample SAMN16246548, study PRJNA631951) | gut metagenome | biome: gut microbiome; feature: rumen; material: fiber-attached | host: Bos | place: Iran: Karaj | collected 2018-10
AAGCGGCAGCTTAACGTCTTCCGGGAAAAAGACTTTACGAAAGCTGCCATTGATAAAACCGATATACATATAAACAAGCGCATTGAAACCGATTACGCTTCCATAAAAAATATCCAGCAAAAGTCCGCAGAAAAAGCCGACTAACAGGCCGTTCTTCCGCCCACACATAAAACCGAAACTGGATGTCAGTATGATCAAAAGATTCGGGACGATCTCATTGAATGCCAATGCGTGAAAAACGCATGTCTGAAGCAGAAAGCATCCAAGAACCAAAAGCCCCGCTGTCAGAAAACGCCTCATAATTGAATATCCTATTCCACAGCCTGCTTGGTCTGCTTGATCACAAGAACTTCCTCAAGGTGACGGAAGTCAACAGCAGGCGTCAGACGCCCCGATTTCGTCAGGTTATTGGAATCCGTTTCAATTGAACTGATATAACCGATCAGAATACCGGGTAAGTATTTGTCACTGATATTGGAGGTAACAACTTTGTCACCTATCACAACTGAATTCTCACTGTCTACGAGTTGACTGAAACTGATCACGCTGTCCGCCATCAATTCCAGATCGCCGGAAACGATCAGGTTGTCAGCTGTAGAGAGAACCATACCGCTCACATTTGTATTGTCATTGATGATGGAATTGACTTTGGCCCAATTCTCACCGACTGATACGATACGACCGACAAGACCGCTTCCCGCGATTACATTCATATCAACGGTCAGACCGTCTGCTTCTCCTTTATTGATCGTAAAGGAATGAAACCAGTTGCCACCGTCCCAGCCAATGATCCGCGCACCGACCTTTTTGAGGTTCGAGTATTCCTCGTCCAGTTCATAAAGCTTGCGAAGATCGTTGAGCTCATATTTATCCTGCTGCAGCTGCGTGTTTTCGATCGTCAGATCTGCCACCTGTTGCTTCAGGTTTTTATTCTCAGCCAAAAGATCTCTGATCTGTGCCAGCTCATCGCCTTTTTCAGAAAGCCAACCGCCGACGGCGGCGATTCCGTTTTGAAAAGGAACCGTCACATAACCGGCGGCGAATTGAAGCGGCCCGCCGAATAGATCTGTCTGAAACGTGACAGTCATCAAAACAACACAGATGATTGTTAAGATCAAAAGCAGATATTTACTTGGCAGGGTGAATTTTTCACCTTTTTTCTTTACGATGGGACTCATCTGCTCTTCATGCCCTCGATGGAATACGCAACGGATTTGTAATTATCGTCTTTGATGATCTTGGAAAGACCGATCGCAACAGATGCGATGGGCTGTTCGGCCATGTTGACCTGAAGCCCGGTTCCTTTGCTGATCATCTCGCCGAAATGATTCACCTGAGAAGCACCGCCGGTCAAATAAATTCCGTGACGATAAATATCCGCGCCCAGTTCGGGCGGCGTTCTTTCCAAAATTACTTTGATATTGTCCATGATCACCTTGAACTGCTCTTTTAAGGTGTCATCGATTAGTTTTGTCGGGATCTCTCGTTCTACAGGAAGACCTGATTCCAAGTCACGCCCGTATACAACAGCGCCTTTTCCTTCTTTTTCAAGTTCGGTTAGGGACGTCTTGACATTTTCTGCTGTCTTGCTACCGATGATCAGACTGTATTCCTGCCGAACGGCTGCACGAATTGCTTCGTCAAATTTCTTTCCGCCAGTGTTGATCAGATGGCTCAAAACAATACCGCCGAGAGACAAAATGGAGATCTCGGTCGTATCATAACCGACATCAACAAGCAGAACGCCTTGCGAGTTCTTTACATCAATATTGACGCCAAGCCCATCTGCGATCGCTTTTTCGACGATCATAATCTTCTTGGATTTTAGATTTGCATCTTTGATCAAGTCAAAAAAAGCTCGCTTCTCCACTTCCGTAACATCTGTCGGAACGGCAATGTAATACTCCGCAGGTTTAATGGAGCCATCCATCTGATCCGTTACGAAGTGACGAATAAGCGTTTCCATATTCTTGATGTCAGCAATAACACCGTTGCAAAGCGGGTATGAAATATGAATGTTTCCGGGTGCTTTTTCATACATCTCAAAAGCAGAGTCACCGTATGCAAACAGTGTATTTTTATTCTCGATCGCAATCATATTCTTTTCGACCATGATGCTGTCGCTGTTTCTGTTGTATATTTTGATATTACTGGTACCGAGATCAATACCAAATGCATTGTAAGACAATTGAATATGTCTCCTTTCTACTACAATCGTAAACAAATCTCATTTTATCACAGATACTTAAACCTGTATACTTTTTGCATCAACGATGCCTTCATTCAAGAGACTTTGCAGCGTCATCATAATGCCGAATTTTGCATGCTGCCACGTGAGCCCGCCCTGGAAGTAGACTGCATATGGCGGCTTGATCGGACCGTCTGCGGAAAGTTCAATGCTTGAACCTGACACAAAGGCACCGGCTGCCATAATCACAGGCGCATCGTAACCCGGCATATCCCAAGGCTCCGGCATCAGATAGCTGTCGATCGGAGCCGCCGCCTGAATTCCGCGGCAAAATGCGATCACACCCTCTGGTTTTCCGAAGGTTACGGCTTGGATGATATCATGACGGGATTCAGAGCCGTTCGGAACAACCGCAAAGCCCAGTCTTTCATAGATATTTGCGGCAAAAATCGCACCCTTTAAAGCATTTGCGGTTACGGTAGGCGCCATAAAGAATCCCTGATATAACTGCGACAGAATTCCGAGCGACGCTCCAACTTCCTTCCCGAGTCCCGGACTCGTAAGACGAAATGCAGCATTCTCAACGCATTTCCTTGTGCCGGCGATATAACCGCCGATCGGCGCAAGACCGCCGCCGGGATTTTTAATGAGGGATCCGACAATCATATCTGCACCGACTTCGGAAGGTTCTTTCGTTTCGACAAATTCCCCGTAACAATTATCAACCATGCATATCACATCCGGCTTGATCTTTTTAATAAATGCGATCAGCTCGCCGATACGGGTAACCGAAAGAGTCGGTCTTGTCTGATAGCCTTTGGAACGTTGGATTGTAACAATTTTTGTTTTGTCATTGATTGCCGATTTTATTCCGTCATAATCAAAGCTTCCGTCGGGTTTTAAATCGACCTGCTGATAAGAAACGCCGTACTCTTTTAAGGAACCGACGCTATCGCGAATACCGATTACTTCTTCCAGCGTATCATACGGCTTCCCTACGGGAGAAAGCAACTCATCACCGGGACGAAGGTTGCTCATTAGAGCAAGCGCAAGCGCATGCGTGCCGCATGTGATCTGTGGTCTTACAAGGGCATCTTCTGTTCGGAAGCAGGAAGCATACACTTTTTCCAATGTATCACGACCGATATCGTTATATCCGTATCCGGTCGTCCCGAGGAGGCAGGCTTCGCTTGCTTTGTTTTCCTGCATAGCGCGAACAACTTTCAGCTGATTATACTCGGCAACGCGGTCAATTTCTTCGAATCGTTCTTTTAAATCCCCCAGAACAGACGCACAGAACCTGCATACTTCATCGGAAATACCGGCCTCTTTATATGACTTAATGAGTTCTTCTGTCATGATGCTGTGATCACCTTTCGTTCTTTCATATCGGAAATCATACGATCCAGAATTTTTTTCGTATCATGATCGTATTCTTTTTTGTCAATCCAAATGACATCTTTTTCTCTTCTAAACCAGGTAAGCTGCCTTTTGGCAAAATGTCTCGTATCACGTTTGATCCGATAGACCGCATCTTCCATGGTGCATTCTCCCGTAAGCGCCTCGGCAATTTCTTTATAACCGAGCGCCTGCATGGAAACCATATCTTTTGTGCACCCCATTTTGAGAAGTGCGGAGACTTCGGATACGAGTCCATCTTTCATCATCAGATCAACGCGTCTGTCAATGTTGGCATATATTCTGTCTCTGTCGTCATTTAAGACAAAATAGCAGAATCGATATGGGGAAACGTTCTCTCTTTGCATCTGATTATGTGAAGAGATTTTTGTTTTTGTCAGCTCATAGAATTCAAGTGCCCTGATCGTTCGCTTAATGTTGTTTGTATGAATAGCAGCGGCAGCTTCAGGATCAACATCAACAAGACGGGCGTGAAGTGCCTCGGCTCCTTCTTTTGCAGCCAGTTCTTCCAAACGGGCACGAATTTCATGATTTTCACCGTTGTCCGTAAAATCGATATCATACAGAACGGACTGGATGTAAAAACCGGTTCCGCCGGTCAGAATGGGTATTCGACCTTTCTCATAGATCTTGCCCATCGCTTCTTTTGCAAGTTGCTGAAAAAGCGTAATGTTAAAAGCGATCGTCGGCTCCATGATATCTATCAGATGATGCGGAACGCCTGCCATCTCCTCTTTTTTGATCTTAGCGGAACCGATATCCATTCCGCGGTATACCTGAACGGAATCGGCGGAAATGATCTCTCCGTCTATTCTTTTTGCAAGCGCGATCGACAAAGCTGTCTTGCCAACCGCTGTCGGGCCGGTCAAAATGACCAGCGGCTTCTTTTCATGATCAATCATGTTACGATCCTGTTGAATTTTTTCTCCATCTCATATTTGCTGATCGTGATGATGGTTGGGCGTCCGTGCGGACAATGGTACGGATTATCAAGCTCCATTAATTCGTCGATCAGTTTTTCCGCTTCAGGCAAAGAAAGGTGCATATTCCCTTTTACTGCCGCTTTGCAAGCCATAGACGCAATCTTCGACCGGATTACGGAAGGTTCACCCTTGATAGGTCCTTCCAAAAGCTCATCCATAACTTCCAGAAAAAGCTCTTTTTCGCTGCAACCGAAAAGTTCTGTAGGAACACTTCTGATCGCATATTCATTTCCGCCGAATGGCTCGGTTTCGAATCCAAGAGCGGCAAAAACATCCCGGAATTCCTGATATACCGCTTCTTCCTGCCCGGATAATGAAACAATAATGGGTGGATTGATCGATTGTGCGGCAACAAAACCGGATTCAACCTGCTTTAAGATACGTTCATATTTGATCTTCTCATGCGCCGCATGCTGATCGATCATAAGCAGTTTTTCTTCAAATTCGATCAGCCAGTATGTATCAAAAACCTGACCGATGATACGATAATCGTTTCGGCGATCTTTCTGTAGTATCTTCTCTTCAAAAAGATTCATCTGCGTCGGCTTTTCAACAACGATCGCTTCTGCTTTTTTGATCACGTTGCCTGATAATGTATTGACCGGCTCGGTCACGGAAAGCGGTTTAAATGCGCTTTCAGACTGCCCCTTGGGAGACTCTATGCTATTGACTTTTTCAGTCAACAATTGCAGGCTTTCTCTTTTCCTGGCTTCAACCTCAAACGGTTCCGGCATATAAACCTTTTCGGTTAGCGGTTTTGACGCAGTTGCTGTTCTCTTCGGAGTATCGCCGGGAAGCGAAGCCGTTTTGATCATTTCTTTATGTGCGAGTGTCTCCGAAACTGCATGCGCAATCCATTCTGCGATCTTATTCTGTTCGTCAAAGCGAACTTCCCATTTGGCAGGATGTACATTAACATCAAGGCGCGTCGGCGGAAGCGTGATATGAATCACATAAAGCGGAAACTTATGCTGCATCAGATATCCGCCATATCCGTCTTCCACCGCTTTGGCGATCAACTTGCTTTTTATGAAACGACCGTTGATAAAACACGTTTCAAAATTGCGGTTGGCACGCGTGATCGTAGGCGTACCTAAAAATCCGGTGATACGCAGGAATTCATTTTCAAAACAGATCGGCACGATCTCATTTGCCGCATCGCGCCCATAGATCCGATAGATGATCTCTTTTAAATCGCCATTTCCGGATGTATGAAAACGGATCTGACCGCTTTGCATGAATTTAAAGGATATTTCAGGATGCGACATCGCAAGATGCTGCATCAGTTCTACGATTGCACTGGTTTCTGTCTGCGGTGTTTTTAAAAATTTACGCCTTGCCGGTACATTAAAAAAGAGATTTCGAACAATGATCGTCGTTCCTTCCGGAGCGCCGATTTCTTCCTTCTCTGCCTCTTCCCCGCCGTTAATCACATACCGGACACCTGTCAGATCATTGGCGATCTTCGTGATCATCTCCGTCTGAGAGACTGCACTGATACTGGACAGTGCTTCACCTCGAAAGCCCAGACTCTTAATTTCCAAAAGATCGTCTGCTGTACGGATCTTACTGGTAGAGTGGCGAAGGAATGCCTTGGCAACCTGATCTTTAGGAATGCCACAGCCATTATCCGTCACACGGATCATGGCAATCCCGCCATCCTTGATCTCGACCGTAATGTTGTCTGCGCCGGAATCCATGGCATTTTCTACCAATTCCTTTACAACACTTGCGGGGCGTTCAACCACTTCGCCGGCTGCGATCTTATCGATCGTTTGATGATCCAGTACCTTAATCTCCATAATTACCACCTGTTCTTCAGCTGATTCTGAAATCTGTAAAGGGTGTTCAATGCATCTAAAGGTGTCATGGAAGAGATATCAACCTCTTCAAGTTCTTTCAAAATATCTTCGTCTTTGACGGTATCAAACAAAGATATCTGCGTCAGATCCACTTCATCGTATTTTTTGATTTTCCCCTTGGAAATCTTCATATTGCCGGCAATATCCTGCACTTTATCCGTGATGTCATTATCGGATAATTGCTCAACGATCTCTTTTGCCCTGTCAATGATCATATCAGGGACACCGGCAAGCTTGGCAACCTGTATACCGTAGCTTTTATCGGCGCCGCCTTTTACTATTTTGCGTAGGAAGACAATATCATCGCCTTTTTCCTTGACAGCGATACAATAGTTGTTCACATTATCCATCTTGCCTTCGAGCTCGGTCAATTCATGGTAATGCGTCGCAAACAACGTTTTAGCTCCTAAAAGCTTTCGATTGCTGATATGCTCGATCACTGCCCAGGCGATTGACAAACCGTCAAATGTCGATGTGCCACGTCCGATCTCGTCCAGAATCAAAAGACTGTTCTTGGTTGCATTACGAAGGATATTGGCGACCTCGTTCATTTCGACCATAAAGGTACTTTGACCGCTTGAAAGATCATCGGACGCCCCGACGCGTGTGAAAATCCTGTCAACTATACCGATATCCGCTGATTTTGCAGGGACAAAACTTCCGATTTGCGCCATTAAAACAATTAATGCGACTTGTCGCATATATGTCGATTTACCCGCCATATTGGGGCCTGTAATAACGGAAATACAATGTTTCCCATTATCAAGGAACGTATCGTTTGCAATGAAGAGATCGTTCGACATCATCTGTTCGACAACCGGATGACGACCATCTTTGATCTTAATGATACCCTTTTCATTCAGATCCGGTCTGACAAACTGATTACGTTCCGCCACATAACTGATGGAAGCAAGCGCATCAAGCATTGCAATTGCCTTTGCAGTCTTTTGAATACGGTTCATTTCATCCGAAACCGCATCGCGGACATTGCAAAATAGATCGTATTCCAATGCGCAAAGCTTTTCTTCCGCATTCAGAATCGTGTCTTCCAGTTCTTTTAACTTCGGTGTTGTATATCGCTCTGCATTGGTCAGCGTCTGTTTCCTGATATAATCATCCGGAACTTGCTGAATGAATGCGTTCGTCACTTCAAGATAGTAGCCGAAAACGCGGTTGTATTTGATACGGAGATTTTTGATCCCTGTCCGCTGCTTCTCTTCTTCTTCCAAAGCAGCAAGCCAGTTCTTTCCTTCAGTCTTTGCTTTTCGGAGGGTATCGACTTCATCTGAAAACCCGTCGCGGATCATGCCGCCTTCGCGAATCGTAAGCGGAGGCTCATCCATAAAAGCCTCTCTGATCAAACCCGCTATATCTTGTAAACCGTCAATCGATTCGTTGATCTTGGAGAGCAAAACACTCTTAACATCAGAAAGAACCGTCTTGATCGGCGGCATCATCTCTAAAGAGGATGCAAAAGCAAGCATATCTCGTGGATTTGCAGATTTGTAACTGACTTTTCCCAGAAGTCTTTCAAGATCATAAACGGGTTGCAGATACTCTCTGATCTCATCCCTTGATACTGCATCATGGCAAAGCTCATCAACCGCATCTAACCGGTTCTCGATTTCTGTTTTATCGATCAGCGGTTGTTCTATCCATGTACGCAAGCACCGCGCGCCCATAGCTGTCTTTGTTTTATCAAGAACCCACAGAAGCGAACCGCGTTTCTGCTTCTCGCGCATCGTTTCGGTCAGTTCCAGATTGCGTCTTGTCGCGGAATCAAGAAGCATGTATTTGCTTACAAGATAAGGCGTCAGGTGCGTAAAATGCGAAAGTGAAGTTTTCTGCGTCTCATATAAGTACTGCAAAAGGCTGCCGGCAGCGATCATACCGCTGGGAAAATCATCCAGTCCGAGACCTGAAAGCGATCCGACGGAAAAATGCTTTTGCAGGCAATTGATACAGTTATTATCATCAAAGTACTCCGGGCCAAGCGGATAGATCACAATCCCGAGTCTTGAACGTATGTCATTTAAATCAAAACCACTGACCGTAAAAGCTTCGTTACAAATAATCTCTGATGGATGATACTGCGTGATTTCATCCATTACTTTCTTAAGGTCCTCAACCTCCGTCAGATAATAATCTCCAGTTGTTACATCTGCGACAGAAATACCGATCCTGCCAACCAGGAACGCGATCGACATAAGAAAATTGTTTCGGCTCTCTTCCATCGCTTGAATATTCAGATTTGTACCGGGTGTGACAATTCTGGTGACCTCACGTTTGACAAGCCCTTTAGCAAGTTTGGGGTCCTCAACTTGCTCACATATGGCTACTTTATATCCTTTTGAAACCAGCTTATTTAAGTATGCATCGACCGCATGAAAAGGCACGCCGCACATCGGCGCTCGTTCCTCCAAGCCACAGTTTTTGCCGGTCAATGTGATTTCAAGTTCTTTTGATGCCGTGATTGCATCGTCAAAAAACATTTCGTAGAAATCACCCAGTCGGTAGAAAAGGATGCAATCCTTGTATTCTTCTTTTGTTTCAAGATATTTTGCCATCATCGGCGTGATGCCGGCAAGATTTAGGTTCTTATCCATTACTGCTCAACTCTTTTTCCAAAATAATAGAATCCATGGCATTCATCCAAAGAAACATTGACGATACTGCCGATCAAAGAGGTATCCCCGGGAAAATGCACAAGCATGTTGTTGGACATTCGCCCAGTTAAAAGGGATGGGTCATGCTCGTTTGGTTCTTCTACCAGAACGGATTCGATACGCCCCTGTAACAGAAGTGCCTGCTTTTTGGCCGTCTCCTGAACAACCTTCAAAACCCGGTCAAAGCCCTCCTTGAGGATTTCTTCGGGAACCTGGTTCTCCATTGCCGCAGCAGGGGTCCCTGTTCGTTTGGAATAAATGAACGTAAAGGCATTATCGAATGAGACACGCTTGATCACATCGATTGTCTCATCCACATCTTCTTTGGTCTCACCCGGAAATCCGATGATAATATCTGTCGTGATCGCAATATCCGGTATCTCTTTTCTGATCTTATCGGCAAGCGCAAGATAATCTTCTTTTGTATAGCGGCGATTCATTGCCTTGAGTATACGCGTAGAACCGGATTGAAGCGGCAAATGCAGATGCCTGCAAATCTTCGGAGACGTCTTCATGACTTCAATCAATTCATCGGAAAGATCTTTCGGATGCGATGTCATAAAACGGATACGCGCAAGACCCTCGACTGCATGAACACGCCTTAACAGTTCAGCAAATGAAATCGGATCGGCCAGATTTTTGCCATATGAATTAACATTCTGCCCAAGAAGCATAACTTCTTTGACACCGTCTTTGACAAGGGCACGTATTTCTTTTATGATTTCTTCCGGCTCACGGCTTCTCTCCCGTCCTCTTACATACGGGACGATACAGTAGCTGCAAAAATTATTACAGCCGAACATGATATTGATACCTGATTTAAAGGGATATTTTCGCTCAACGGGCAAATCCTCAACAATTTTGTCCGTTTCCTTCCATAGTTCGATGACTGTTTGCGTTTCGGTCAGCGTACGGTACAAAAGCTCAGCAAAACGGAAAATATTGTGCGTTCCAAAGATCAGATCAACAAAACGATAGCTCTGGCGGATTTTTTCAACGACCGTTTCTTCCTGCATCATGCAACCGCAAAGTGCGATCTTCATATCGGGGTTACGTTTTTTGTAACCGTTTAGTACGCCCAGTCTACCGTAAACACGCATATTGGCGTTATCACGCACTGTGCAGGTGTTATAAAGGACAAAATCCGCGTTCTCATCTTCCGTGATCACGTATCCTGCCTGTTTCAGAACGCCTGTCAGTTTTTCCGAATCACGCGCATTCATCTGACAGCCGAACGTCGTAATGCATGCCGTAAGCGATCTGCCTTTTTCTTCCGCGATCCGTTCGATTAATTTTTTACATTTTTCAATATATTCAAGTTGGTTCTCTAATTCGTTCATTTCTTTCCTATTGTCGGATTGCAATCCATGATGCCGTTTTCTGTGACCAGATAATCCATTCTCATATCATGCTCGTCCATTATAACGTTTTCTTTTAACTGCTCGCTATAGCATAATCCCACTTTAATAAGAGAGGAATTCTCAAAAAGAAAGCGGTCATAGTATCCGCCGCCGTAACCAAGTCTGGAACCGTCCGGTTGAAAAGAAAGCCCGGGTACAAGAACGATCACATCACTGAAGTTTTTTCTTGAAAAAACAGGTTCCGTCCCCGCAGGCTCCAAGATTCCGAATACACCCGCCCTTAATGCCGAGAGATCTTTCACTTGAAAAAACGACATGGAATCCCCATTCACTTTCGGGCAAAAAACCGTCTTCCCGTCTTTGTTCGCATCTCCGATTAAAGAGATCGTATCGACTTCGCTTCGAAAGGATACATATGTGATCACGCAGTCAGCATTCCGATACAGATTACTGTTTAGTAACTGTGACATAATTAGATCACTTTTTTGTTTTCGGTCCAAAGCAGAAATGTTGTCACGAACAACGGCTGCTCGTTTTCTAAGATCTTTTTTTGTTTCCATATTTTTCACCGAGATTGGTAATGGTTCCATCCTCATTCTCAATATCGATATTATCAAGCTG
>JAEEGL013699220.1_pt1 | contig 11100 bp, 10 predicted proteins | sample 9134231 | NCBI WGS metagenome assembly JAEEGL01 (sample SAMN16246548, study PRJNA631951) | gut metagenome | biome: gut microbiome; feature: rumen; material: fiber-attached | host: Bos | place: Iran: Karaj | collected 2018-10
GTACCATCCTCAGTGGTCACGTAGTCGCCGGGGATGACACGGAAGGCAGCATCGGCCATCTCCACAAAACGGTCAACTCCAACCGTGAAGACTTTCGTTGCATCGTGTGCGGCGGCTTCTTTCACAAACGCTGCTGCGTTGTCATCTAACCGTTCACATGGTTTTACCCACGGCATGAGCTGTTGGAATTTCATGCCGACCAGGTCAGAACCCTTATATTGTCCAACGACACGGTACGGGATAATTTTGTCGCCCTGCTTATAAGCCTCCATGTCGGCATATTCGCCTTCAGGTCTCAGATAGGCATCTAAACGTGCAGCTGCCATGACTGCAGAGATTTTCTCACCATTATACGGATTATAGGTCTGCACACAGACATAATCGATAGCTGGTCCCACGCAAAGTGCCGTATTCGAAGGCAATGTCCACGGTGTTGTCGTCCAAGCGAGGAACACGGGAGTGCCCCACCCTGTCATCTCGGGCCTAGGGTTCACAATACGGAATTGGGCTGTGACGGTAGTGTCCTTCACATCGCGATAACATCCGGGTTGGTTCAGTTCATGACTTGACAGACCTGTTCCTGCACCCGGTGAATAGGGTTGAATGGTATATCCTTTGTAGAGCAGTCCTTTGTCGTAGAGTTGACGCAGAAGCCACCACAGCGTCTCGATATATTTATTGTCGTATGTAATGTAGGGATGGTCGAGGTCGACGAAGTAACCCATCTTTTCTGTCAGTGAGCGCCACTCTGCAGTGTATTTCATCACATTCTCGCGACACCGCTGATTGTAATCCTCCACGGAAATGTATTTCGGCGACTGATGGTTGTCGATATCAGCCTTGGTGATGCCGAGTTCCTTCTCCACACCGAGTTCGACTGGCAGTCCGTGTGTGTCCCAGCCGGCCTTACGGTGCACTTGGAATCCGCGCATCGTCTTATATCTGTTGAAAGTATCTTTAATACTGCGCGCAAGCACATGGTGAATGCCCGGGTGTCCGTTGGCCGATGGAGGACCTTCGAAGAAGATAAACTGCGGGCAGCCTTCACGCTCGCTGATTGACCGATGGAAAATATCTTTTTCCATCCACTCCTTGAGTATGCTGTCATTGATGGCGGTGAGATTAAGACCGCCGTATTCGGCAAATTTCTTAGCCATTTTCTGTCTTTTTTTATTACTTTGTATCAATTAGGGTGCAAAGTTATAAAAAAATAAATTGACAGCAAAATTTTGGGGTTGATTTTAGGCCAACATTACTTTCTTAGTAAATCCCGGAGAGAACCACCGTTGACGAATTGGTCTAAATCGACATCCGTCCAGATGCCTCTGACATGTCCTGTCTCTGACTTTTGCCAGAGGATGGGTTTGGCTCCTTTGACTATGGGAGGATTGCTATAATTGGCAATCCATAAAGGGTAGTCGTTGAAATGCGGGGCAAGGTAATCGTTGTAAAAATTCTGATTGGTATAAATGACAGGCTTGCATTGATAGTGCCGTTCCATGAGTAGCACCATTTTCTTGACACTGTCAATCAAATGCGTGGTATCGCCATTGCACAGACTCTGGTCTTCCACGTCGAACACAGGCCGTAGGTCTTGTTGTTTAAGTTTGACCATACTGGTGAAATCGTCCATTTGCCGCTGCACGGGAACAGCCATATTAAAGAAATGGTAGCTCCCCACCTTGATTCCTTTCTGATGCGCCATTTCAAGGTTATGCGCGTAATTGACATCTTTGTTATTTTTCCCCACCGCCCTCAGATAAACAAATTGCAACTCCGGGTTTTTCGCTTTGAGTGTATCCCAAAAGATACGTCCTTGATATTGTGAGACATCCACACCTTGAAATCCCACACTGAAAGGTTCACCCGCTTTCAAGTCCTTCTCAGGCCATTCCGAGTCAGTAGCTATGTGTCTGAGCAACAATAACAACACCACAGCAGCCACGACAACAAACACCACGGCTGCAATCCACCACATTCTATTATTTACTCTCTTCACAGCTTTCCCTGCTCACCAAGATAACTGTCTTTGAACCCGAGGAAGTAAAGCACACCATCAAGACCAATCGTATTGATAGACTGCTTGGCATTGGCCACAACACGCGGTTTGGCATGGAAGGCGATACCGAGTCCGGCCTCGGAAATCATGGGCAGGTCATTGGCACCATCGCCCACAGCAATGGTCTGGGCAAGGTTCACCTTCTCTACTTGAGCAATGAGTTTCAGTAATTCCGCCTTTCGGTGTCCATCCACAATTTCACCCACATAGCGTCCGGTGAGTTTTCCGTCTTCATCTATCTCCAACTCATTAGCATAGACATAATCAATGCCGTAACGCCGTTGAATGTATTCACCGAAGAAGGTGAATCCACCGCTGAGGATAGCAATCTTATATCCGCAACGTTTGAGCACCGACATGAGCCGGTCAACGCCTTCGGTGATGGGCAGATGCTCGGCAATATCTTGCATGACACTGACATCCAATCCTTTGAGCAAAGCCACCCGCTCGGTGAAGCTCTCTTTGAAGTCAATCTCGCCTCGCATGGCACGCTCGGTGATAGCCTTCACCTTGTCGCCCACCCCAGCTCGTATAGCCAATTCGTCGATGCATTCCGTCTGTATGAGCGTGGAGTCCATATCAAAGCAGATCAGCCGGCGCATCCGACGGAACATATCATCGCGCTGGAAGGAGAAATCTATCTCCATGGTAGCAGAGAGACGCATCAGTTCTGCTTGCATGGCAGGACGGTCTTGAGGCGTGCCACGTAGCGAGAACTGGAAGCATGCCCTTACGTTGCGCTCCGGATTCTTGATGCTCATACGTCCCGTGAGGCGGAGAATGGAGTCGATGTTGAGTCCGTGTGCGGCTATGACCTTCGTCACCGCCTCTATCTGCACCGCAGAAAGGCTTCGCCCTATAATGGTAAGAATATAACGGTTTTTACCTTGACGGTTCACCCATTCCTCGTATTCGTCGTCGGTGATGGGCGCGAATCCGATGTTCACGCCCAACTCGGTGGCTTTGAAAAGGAGTTCTTTCATCACCTGCCCCGAGTGCATCTCGTCCATACGGATAAGGATACCCAGTGAGAGCGTGCTATGGATATCGGCCTGTCCGATGTCGAGTATTTGCGCTTGGTAGCGTGCCAAGACCGACATAACAGACGCTGTGAGTCCAGGCCGGTCTTGACCGGTGATACGAACGAGTATTTGTTCTTTTTTAACGGTTTGTTCGGTTTCCATATCGTTGTGCTTCGCTAAATAATAAATAAGAATGATAAAGGACTGCTATCTCTTGTTAAGGTTGATTGTCCTTTATCTTCCTGAGCAGTCAAAGACTGCGGATAGTTCCGCTGCAAAGGTACAAAAAAGGAACGGGATAATTGACGAAGAAATAAAAAAACACGTTAAAATTTTGAGGGGTTATATGTTTTTCATACATTTGCAGTCCTAAACTTATCAATACATGTTGAATCGTATCAACCCAAGCTAAGATGAAAAGACTATTGATTGTTTGTGCACTGATTTGTGCATCTTTCACGGCCATGGCGCAAATCCCCTCAGTCACACTGAAAGACATAAACGGCAAGAGTGTTAGGACAGACACCCTGTCGAACGACGGCCGTCCCATCATCATCGACTTTTTCGCCACTTGGTGCAAACCCTGCAACCGTGAGTTGACCGCCATCAGTGAAGTATATGAAGAGTGGCAGGAGGAAACGGGTGTGAAACTCATTGCTGTGAGCATCGACCAAGCCCAAAACATCCACAAGGTACGTCCGCTTGTGGATCAACACGGTTGGCCCTACGAAGTACTGCTCGACCCCAACAGCGATTTCAAACGTGCCTTGGGCATTCAGATGATACCCTTCGTGCTCATTATCGACGGTCAGGGCCAAATTGTTTATAAGCATAATGGCTATACTGACGGAGCCGAAGAGGAATTGATAGAAAAAGTAAGAGAATTAGTGAAACAATAACATTCCATGTTCGTAAGAAAAAGACTGTTTCTACTCTGCGCTTTGTGTACTGTGCTGACTGCGAACGGCCAAACCGATGACAAAAAGTTTATCGTCAGCGGAAACATACAAAGCGACATCCTCATTCCGCAAGATGACGATCAAATCGGGACGGAAAAGACCTCGGATGATGTGCAAACCAACACCTACGCTGAGGTAAGTGTGATGAGCCAACATCTCGACGCAGGAGTTCGTGTGGAGTATTTGGAGCACCCTCTGCCTGGATTCGAAAAGGACTTCAAGGGTTGGGGAGTCCCCTATTATTATATAAAAGGTAAGTTGAAAAACCTTGAGGTCACAGCCGGCCATTTCTATGAGCAATTCGGCTCGGGTTTCATCCTTCGCACATACGAAGAACGTTCGTTAGGCATTGACAATTCATTGCTGGGCGGCCGCATCTTGTACCGACCTGTAAAAGGCGTGCAACTTAAAGCCTTGAGTGGCAAACAAAGGAGGTATTGGAATCACAACCACGCATGGGTGAGCGGTGGCGATGTGGAATTGAACTTAGAACAGTGGATAGCACCATTGCAGCGCAACGACACCTATCTGACCTTCGGTTTCTCTTTTGTCAACAAACATGAGAAAGCCAGCGACGATGAGATTTTTGCCGATGCCACCCATCAGCTCAACCTGCCCGAGAATGTGAATGCCTGGGATGTGCGTGCGCATCTGACCCGTGGTCCACTCAACGTGATGGCTGAATATGCACAGAAGACACAAGACCCTTCGTTCGACAACGGCTATATCTATCGCAAAGGATATGTCACCATGCTCACTGCCTCGTATTCCGTCAATGGACTGAGCCTGTTGGCACAAGCCAAGCGGTCGGACAATATGAGTTACCGCAGCCGTCGTTCTATGAACGGCATATCCTCGATGATTAACCACCTGCCAGCCTTTACGATGGAGCATACATATACGTTGGCTGCGCTCTACCCTTACGCCACCCATCCTGGCGGTGAGTGGGCTTATCAGGCGGAATTGGGTTATACATTTAAACGTAAGACAGTTTTAGGCGGGAAATATGGCACAAGCGTCAAAGTAAACTTCTCACATGTGCATGCCATCGACCGCCATGAGCACGAGCCGATTGCCGGCATCGAGTCATTACGTGGCAGTGACGGTTATGGTTCATCATTTTGGAAATGGGGCAATGAAATGTATTACCAAGACCTAAACGTGCAGATAGAAAAACGCATCACCCGCGATTTTAAATTGAACCTGATGTACATGAACCAATTCTACAACAAGACCGTAGTAGAAGGCGAAGGAGGGATGGTTCATTCCAATATTTTTGTGGCCGAAGGCAAATACAAATTCAATAAAAAGATGACGCTTCGCGGTGAAGCCCAATATTTGACTACTCATGGCGACCAAGGCGATTGGTTGTTCGGACTGCTTGAGTTGTCGGTGGCACCCCATTGGATGATTACCGTGAGCGATGAATACAACTGTGGAGAGACTGGTCTGCATTACTATACCGGTGCGGTGACTTTCAACACCGGTGCCCATCGGGTGCAAGCCGGCTATGGTAGGACCCGTTCCGGATACAACTGCTCTGGTGGCGTATGCCGTTATGTGCCTGCCAGCAAAGGCTTCACCTTATCATATAATTATAATTTCTGACCGCCATGGCACACAAGCATATCCTATTCATTTTTTTGACCACAATCTGTATGCTGTCCGCATGTGACAACATCAGCGAAGATGAGCGTTATATCTACGTAAAACCCGCCGAGGTGGCGCGTGCCGTGCTGGTTGAAGACTTCACTGGCCAGCGTTGTATCAACTGTCCGAGTGCCGCCGACGAGATTAAACAGTTACAAGCACAATACGGGTCTGACAAAGTGATAGCGGTGAGCATCCATGGTGGCAGTATGGCTCAATACTCCACCTCAAAAGTAGTGGGACTGCGAACCCCGTTAGGCGACGAGTATAACGACTACTGGAATATAGAATCGTGGCCTGCCGGACTTGTTGACCGGCGTGGTCCGGTAGCCACTTTTGACCAATGGGCTGCACAGGTAAGAAACGAATTGGAAAGAACGTCGCCCGTAGGACTTCATTTGGTGACCACTTATGACACCACATCCCGCACACTCACCATTGTCACCACAACTGAGTGTTCGACATCCCTTGCCGGGCAATTGCAATTATGGATAACAGAGGATGACATCACTGCTCCGCAACAAATGCCCGACGGCACCTTCAATGCTACTTACCTGCACCAGCACGTCCTTCGTGCTGCGGTGAACGGCAGTTGGGGCGAAGCCGTTTCTCTTAAGGAAGGTGAAACCTCTTCGTTCACTCATACCATCACACTCGATGAGTCATGGGATGCTCAGCACATTTCGGTCGTGGCCTTTATTTACGACAAAGAAGGGGTATTCCAAGCCGTGGTTGAGCCTGTGCACATTTGAACGTGAGTACATGCAGGTTCTACATGACTTTGCGTTACTTGATGACTTGAAAACGTGCGAACTTAATCAAGAGTTGTTTGACACCGACATTTTGGAAATTGACGGTGATTTTTGTGTTTTCACCCGTTCCCTCCACGCGTAGCACATCACCGATGCCGAAACGGTCGTGAGAGATAACCGAACCCTCGGCCACAGAGATGGGAGCCCCCTCCCCAGCCTTCCCCGAGGGGAGGGAGTGAATACTCCGGAGATTGCGAGACGGTATGCGGGAGGATGGAGTAGATGGTTGAGAGGTCGGTTGAGAGGAGGGTCGAGGTGGCTGTTGTCCGGTGGACGAGTTGATGGAGGGTTTGAAGGATGGTCTGGGGTCGGCCTTGAATTGTGTGGCTACGGGATATGACCTCGACTCCTCTTCCCACATCCTTGACAACCGAGACTGACGACGGGGTTTCGCCCAGGAATCGTCTTCTGCATTTTTGTTGACAATGGTCATGAGCGCCGGGTCTATTTCCCGGATAAAACGGCTTGGCGTGCAAAATTCGGGTTTTCCATAGCGATATCTATTCTCTGCGCTGGTGAGGATGCAATGCTTCTCAGCCCTTGTGATGGCCACATAAAAGAGTCGGCGCTCCTCCTCCAATTCCCGTGCCGAGGTACACAACTGACTGGGGAAGATATTCTCGTCCAACCCGACGATGAACACAGTGGGAAACTCTAATCCCTTGGCACTGTGAATGGTCATCAACGTGACACGTGCCGCCTCTTCATCACCGTCACTGTCAAGGTCAGTGATGAGAGACACCTCCTGCAGGTAATCATTAAGTCCGGTCTCCCCTGCCCTGTCCTCTTCATTGCGTGTGTCCACGAAGTCATTGATGGCATTCATCAATTCGCGCACATTCTCCTGACGCGCCATCCCTTCAATAGAAGTATCACTGAAAATCTCCTTCGACACTCCCGACTGCCGTACCACCTCATCGGCTAACGCAGCCACGTCGCATTCTTTGGAACGGTTGATGAATCCCGCAATCATGTTACGGAACTCAGCAAGTTTTCCTGATGCCGCCCCTTTGAGTTGCAGTCCATACTGCAATGGATTCTCTAAAAGTGCCCAAACACTTACGTCTGCTTGGTGTGCCGTATCCAACACTTTATTCAATGTTGTATTGCCGATACCACGTGCCGGATAATTGATGATGCGTCGAAGTGCTTCCTCATCATCCGGGTTGGCCACCAAACGCAGATATGCAATGATATCTTTGATCTCCTTTCTTTGGTAAAAACTCAGCCCCCCATAAATACGATAGGGAATATTCATCGATCGCATCTGCTCCTCGAAAGTACGGCTTTGCGCATTCGTTCGATAGAGAATGGCGAAATCGCTGTATTCACAGTGTTCCGCCTTCATGATTCGTTTGATGTCGCGGCACACGAGCAACGCCTCCTCCTTATCGCTGACAGTGGGACGGTAGATAATTTTCTCCCCTTGGTCGTTACGGCTGAATACATCTTTTTGGATTTGCCACTGATTATGCTTGATCAGGCTGTTGGCCGCCTGCACGATACGCTGTGTAGAACGATAGTTCTGTTCAAGTTTGAAGAGCCGTGTATCGTTGTATATTTTTTGGAAATTAAGGATATTGTCAATATTAGCACCACGGAAAGCGTAGATGCTCTGGGCATCATCGCCCACGACACACACGTGTTGGTGTTCGCGAGTGAGCTGCAACACGATGCACTGTTGGGCATAATTAGTGTCCTGATACTCATCCACCAGGACATACTGGAAGCGTTCAGCATATTTCCTGCGGATGTCATCATGCTCGTTGAAGAGTTGAAAAGTAAGCATGAGCAGGTCGTCAAAGTCCATGGCATTGGCCGTTTTGCATCGCGCCGAATAGGCCGAATAGATGGCCGTCATTGCAGGCATCTTATGTTCTTGGTCGCGGCGTTGTGCCGCCGCGTCGATAGCATATTGTTCGGCAGAAATCAAATGGTTTTTGGCCATGGAGATGATATTGTGTACAGAAGCCGGTTTATAGACCTTGTCATCGAGATTCATCTCCTTGATGATATTCTTGATGAGTGACCGGGAATCCGTTTCGTCATAAATGGTAAAATTATTATTGAACCCGATGGACGGTGCTTCTGCACGGAGGATTCTTGCAAAAATGCTATGAAACGTACCCATCTGGATATACCTGGCGCTACGGTCGCCCAACAGTGTCTCCACACGCTGTTTCATCTCTCGTGCTGCCTTATTGGTAAAGGTGAGCGCAAGGATGTTCCACGGTTTGTATCCATTGAGGAGCAGATAAGCGATTTTATAGGTAAGCACGCGTGTTTTGCCAGAGCCGGCACCTGCGATGACGAGCGAAGCCCCGTCAATATATTCCACAGCCTGCCGTTGGCTGTCATTAAGTTCTTGCAAGAAATCCATTTCTTATTTGAAAGTCGGAAAGATGATGTTGATGATTAGAAAGAAAGTGCGAGATAAGAATTGTCTATTGTGAATGATGAATTGCTACTCTTTTGGAGGGAATGCGGGAGTGGCAGCCATTCGTTTGAGATATGTTTTCTGTAATTTGAGCATATGTTTTGAAGGGTGTCCGAGATCGCGCTTTCGGGGTTGAGGCAGACAGGTAGCAATCAAAGCACACTCTTCTTTTGTGAGTAATTTTGCCGACTTATGGAAAAAGGTGTTGGCAGCGGCTTCGGCACCATAAACATCAGATCCCATCTCGATGGAATTGAGATAAACCTCCATAATCCGTTCCTTACTCCAAAACAACTCGATGAGGAATGTGAAATACGCCTCCAATCCTTTCCTGAGCCATGTGCGGCCGTGCCACAAGAACACGTTTTTCGCTACTTGTTGAGAAATGGTGCTGCCGCCACGCAATCTCGCCTTACCCTGTTCTTTATTCTTTTGGTTCTCTTCGTATGCATCTTGAATTGCTTCCCAATCAAACCCGTGATGGGTGAGGAAGTGGGCATCTTCACTAGAGATGACGGCCACAGCCAGGTGGGGTGAGATTTTGTCTAAGGGTTTCCATGTATGATGCCAGGCCATCGACTTTCCTTCAAACAGGTTGCCAACGGCTTGTATAACCATGGGAGGGGTGACATACACCGGCACAAACCGATATACGATGACCGCAAGAATGGAAGACGTGAAGAAAAAGAACAGTCCCCACTTCAATACTTTTCTAAAGAACCTGAATACTTTCATTTGAAAAAATATGGGCGGATTATGAAAAATCCGCCCAAGAAGTCGTTAATAATGACAATTCACAGATTACTGGAGCGTACCATTCTGTGCAGCATTGATCATAGCCTCAGAAGCATAGAGGAGGATGTCAACGCGGCGGTTCTGAGCACGACCGGCAGCAGTGTTGTTGTCAGCTACGGGATAATCGTAAGCATAGCCCACAATGTTCTTCAACTGAGAATAGGGCACACCACACTGTGTGAGGTAGTTGGCCACAGACTGTGCACGACGCTGAGAGAGGCTCTCATTGGTAGCGCGTGAACCGGTGTTGTCGGTATGACCTTGAACCTCAACAGAGAGTTGGGGGTCACTGATGAGCACCTGAGCGAATTTAGACAGTGAAGCCTGAGAAGCAGAGTTGAGGTCAGCTTTACCCGTCTGGAAGAGGATACCAGAATCGAAGGTAACCTTCACGGCTTTGAGGTTGTTTGCATCGGTGAATTCCTCAACCTTAGCGTTCTCCACCTGAGCAGCCTTAGCCTTCACTTTATCCATGTGTTTGCCGATAAGAGCACCAGTTGTGCCACCCACAGCAGCACCCACAGCAGCACCCACAGCGGTATTACCTGCTAATTTACCAATCACGCCACCAGCGAGCGTTCCAGCAATGGTACCGATGCCACCACCCTTGACGGCATTGCTCAAATTACAGCTCACCAGAAGTGTCAGACACATTGCCAATGTAGCAAATTTCATTTTTTTCATAATTCGTAAAAATTTAATGTTAATAATTCAATAAATTGCTTGTAGGGTAATCTCCACCATACATATAGCGGAGTTTCAGATGCAAAGATACTTCTTTTTTTTAGTATGCCATCATTTTTCATGTTTTTTTTACTATTTTTTTGAAAATTGTCAATTACAACACCATTTTATTCAAATAAAGCACTACCTTTGCACCTCGAAAAACAAAATCTATCATATCAAATGGCAAAAGAATTAAAAGATTTGACCAAGCGTGCAGACAATTATAGTCAGTGGTATAACGACTTGGTGGTGAAAGCCGACTTAGCCGAGCAATCAGCTGTGCGCGGTTGTATGGTCATCAAACCATATGGCTATGCCATCTGGGAAAAGATGCAACAGCAGTTGGACAAGATGTTTAAAGAGACAGGGGTGCAAAACGCTTATTTCCCTTTGTTGATACCCAAATCATTCCTCTCCCGCGAAGCGGAACATGTGGAGGGATTTGCCAAGGAGTGTGCCGTGGTGACCCACTACCGTCTGCGTGCGAATGCTGACAAAAGCGGTGTTGAGGTGGATCCCGGTGCCCGTCTGGAAGAAGAGTTGATTATCCGCCCCACCTCAGAGACCATCATTTGGAACACTTATAAGAACTGGATACATTCTTGGCGCGACCTGCCTCTGTTATGCAACCAGTGGTGCA
>JAEEGL013958159.1_pt1 | contig 11100 bp, 12 predicted proteins | sample 9134231 | NCBI WGS metagenome assembly JAEEGL01 (sample SAMN16246548, study PRJNA631951) | gut metagenome | biome: gut microbiome; feature: rumen; material: fiber-attached | host: Bos | place: Iran: Karaj | collected 2018-10
ACGGTGCGAAGTACGGGGTTGAAAGCAAGGAAGGCCAGGGTGCCATGTTCTGGTTCGAGATGACGAATCCCCAGGAAGAAGGCGGCTTCCATGAGTGACTACCTGCCCGGTACGGATCTGATCATCGATCAAAGGGAGCATGACTACCACTTCTCCAGTGATGCCCAGCTGCTGGGGGAGTTCCTGAAGATCAAGCATAAGGATACCGTGCTGGACATCGGCTGCGGCAGCGGTGCACTGCTGCTGTACGCATCGCTCCATCAGCCGAAGGCAATGTACGGCATCGATCTGTATGAGGGGATCATCCGGCAGGCAGAGCACAATCTGGCGCTGAACGGCCTGTCCGCAGTGCTGGTCACCGGACGGGTACAGGACTACCGGGAACGCCGGTTCGACGTGATTGTATGCAACCCGCCGTTCTTTCCCGCAACGGAAGAGAACCTGATGAAAACGGATCCTGTGCTCAGAGCGGCAAGACACGAAACGGAACTCAGTCTGACGGACCTGTTCCTTTCCGTGAACGCGCTTCTGGAAGAGAAGGGGCATTTCTTCCTGGTGCACCGGGCACAGCGCTTCAACGACATCATGCGCTGTGCCCAGGACAGCGGACTGGCCCTGAAGAGGATCAGGACCGTCTGCCGGAAACAGAACGGCAGTGTACGGTGCATTCTCGTGGAATTCGTGCGCGGTGCAGCCACGGAATGTGCATTCGAACCACCGCAGTATCTATAGGAGGACAAGGGAATGAGTGAAGAGAAAAACCTGCAGGAAATGATCGAAAACGCCGTCAAGGAATCCATCAAGAAGGAGAACCGGAAGAACCGGTTCCTGAGCACCCTGATCCCCCTGATCGGCTATGCACTGATCCTGTGCGGCCTGTGGTTCATCTATGACCGCATCCGTCCGAAGACACCGGAGATCGCCCCGGTGGAGGACCATGATGTGACGCTGGACAACAACGGCATTCTCGGATTCACCGCAGCGGACTTTGAAGAAGCTGTACTGGGGAAATCGCAGATGCAGCAGCTGCTGATTGTGGATGAACAGGAAGTCTCCGTTACTTCCATCATTACCCAGGCAGGACTGTTCAACTGGGACATCACATCCAAGACGGTGAACGAGACCATCTACGGGACAGGAACATATACCGTGGATCTCTCACGGATCACCCGGGATTCCATCATCTTCGATCAGGATCTCTTTACGGTCATTATCCATGTACCGTATCCGGAGCTGCACGCCGTAACGTTCAATCCGGAAAAGACGCAGATCGGTGATACAAAGAAAGGATGGCTGGCCTTCGGTGAGATCAAGCTTACACCGGAGGAGCAGAAGGAATTCGAAACTGCGGCCATCGCCAAGCTCACGGCAAGGCTCAATGAACAGGAATGCTATGACACAGCGGTCCGGTTCGCAAGGCTGGCTGCGTATGAGCTGTATCAGCCGGTCGTCAGCGCGGTATCGCCGGCATACAAGGTCACGATTGTCGTGGATGAGAAAGAATAGCGGCGGAAAGCGCATATTTATGCGGAAATTGTTTGACTGAACCGAAGGTTGTTGATAGAATAGACGCGTTATCAGTCCTCTTGATGAGGTCTGTAACCGCTCGGAAAAGGTTTCAAGTACAGAAATGTCACCTGAACGGCGCGTCTTAAGATAAATGTCAGGAGGTGTAATGATGTACGCAATTATCGAAACAGGCGGAAAACAGCTGAAAGTGGAAAAGGGAGAAGTGATCTTCGTTGAGAAGCTCGAGGGAGAACCCGGTGACAAGGTTGTCATTGACAAAGTGGTTATGATCTCGGACAACGGAACGAGAGTCGGAACTCCGTACATTGACGGTGCAAAGGTTACCTGCACGCTGGAAAAGCAGGGCAAGGAAAAGAAGATCCACATCTTCAAGTACAAGGCGAAGAAGGGTTCCACCCGCAGGCGCCAGGGTCATCGTCAGCCGTACACAAAGCTGATCGTTGATGAGATCGAGGGCTGAATGATCCGTACGGCCATCCGGAAAAAGGATGGAAGGATCACTGAGGTGAAGGTCAGCGGACATGCGGAGATGGGTGACGAAGGCACCGATCTCGTATGTGCAGGTGTCAGTGCCATCATGTTCGGCATCTGCAACGCTCTGGACCGGATGGATGCCGGATGTGAGATCCGCATCGGTGACAATGAAATCACCATCAGTGACAAAGAGCAGAACGAGGCAGCACAGGTTGTTCTGAAGACCTGTGAAATCCAGCTGAAGACAGTAGAAGAAGTATATTCAGAGTTTATTGAGATAACGGAGGTGTAACACTATGAAATACACATTGAACATTCAGTTCTTCGCATCCAAGAAGGGTGTATCCTCGACAAAGAACGGCCGTGATTCCGCAGGACGGAGACTCGGTGCCAAGAAGGCGGACGGACAGTTCGCTTCTGCAGGTTCCATTATCTACCGCCAGAGAGGCACAAGGATCTTCCCGGGCAAGAACGTAATGCGCGGCGGCGATGACACACTGTTTGCGACATGCGACGGCATCGTGAAGTATGAGCGTCTCGGCAGGGACAAGAAACAGGTCTCTGTCTATCCGCAGGCTTAATCATTGAGGAAGAACCGCTCCTGTTGATCAGGAGCTTTTTTCGGAAAGGGGGAAGCGTATGATCGATGTTGTAAAGATCAAGGTAAAGGCCGGGGACGGCGGCAAAGGCGCGGTTGCCTGGCGCCATGAAAAATACTATCCCAACGGCGGTCCTTTCGGCGGCGACGGCGGCAGGGGCGGCAATGTCTGGGTCCAGGTGGATACCAATGAAACCACACTGATGAAACTGCGCTATACCCGGAAGGTAAACGCAGGCAACGGCGGCAACGGCATGACAAAGAAAATGCACGGCAAGGACGGTGAGGATGCTGTGATCCGCGTTCCGCTGGGCACCATGGTGCGCAACGCAGCGAACGGGGATCTGATGGCAGACCTGACCAAGCCTCACCAGATCGCTCTGATCGCCAAAGGCGGCAAGGGCGGACTGGGCAACATGCACTTCGCTACCGCCCGCAACAACACACCGGAATATGCCCAGCCGGGGGAGATCGGCGAGAGCTATGAACTGCAGCTGGAACTGCGCCTGCTGGCGGATGCCGGTCTGATCGGCTTCCCGTCCGTCGGCAAGTCGACATTCCTTTCCGTGGTCACCAATGCCAGACCGGCGATCGCTGATTATCCGTTCACAACACTGGAGCCGAACATCGGGGTTGTCGAACTGGACGATGAGAACAGCTTTGTGCTGGCGGACATGCCCGGCCTGATTGAAGGCGCTGGGGACGGGCGCGGACTCGGCCATGAATTCCTTCGGCACATCCGGCGCTGCCGGGTGCTCATTCATGTTGTGGATATGAGCGGTGAGAACCAGGATCCTGTAGAAGCCTACCGGATCATCAACGAAGAACTGGTCAAGTACGATGCTTCGCTGGCAGACAAGCCGCAGATCGTGGTCGCCAACAAAATGGATGAACCGCTGGCCGAGGATTACCTGGAACTGTTCACCAAAGCCTATCCCGGCCTGCAGGTCTACCGTACCAGTACACTGCACCATGAAGGGCTGCGGGAAGTCCTGTACGCTGCAGCGATGCAGATCAAGCAGGCAAAGCAGGAAGAAGCCAGCCAGGAACAGCAGAGCGAAGAAATTGTCGTCTACCGCTATGAACCGAAGCGTCCGGAGTTCAAGGTGCTCAAGCTGGGCAACCATAAGTGGAAGATCGAGAGCCCCCGTGTGGACCGTCTTGCGGAACAGGTGGATTTTGACAACGATGAAGATGTATACGTGTTCGGTATGACGCTCAAGAAGATGGGCATAGACAAAGCGCTTTATGATGCCGGCTGCCGTGTAGGCGATGAAGTCATCGTCGGCACCTTCATCATGAACTATACAGAGTAGGAGGTCCTATGATCGCATTTGTACAGGGAAAGGTCGTATCGTATGATGCTGACCATATTGTTGTAGAGAACCAGGGAATCGGCTGGGATATCGCCTGGCCGCATCCCGACCGCATTCATCTGAACGAGGAAGTGCGCATCTACACCTACATGCATATCAGTGAAAATGACATCGGACTCTACGGATTCGAAAGCAGTGAAGAGAAGAATCTTTTCCTCAAACTGATCAGTGTCAAAGGACTCGGACCGAAAACAGCCATGAACATGCTGGCGGTTGCCAGCACTGACAGACTGATCAACGCAGTCGAACAGGGCGATGTAGCCATGCTGAAGCGTCTGCCCGGCATCGGCGCAAAGACAGCGGGGCAGATCATTCTTGACCTGAAGGGAAGGCTGGTCCAGACCGACAGCAAGGCTGAAACCTACGCACAGCCGGTGCAGGAAGCGCTGGAAGCGCTGAAAAACCTCGGGTACAAGCAGGGGGAACTGCAGATTGCCGGTAAATATATGAGTGAGAAGCCTGGGCTGAGCACGGAAGAGTATCTCAAAATCGGACTTCAGGCGCTGGTAAAAGCGAAGCTCGGAGGGTAATGTATGTCTTTTGATGAACGGCTGCTGTCTGCAGAGTATACACCGTCGGATGATGAAGAGCGGATCCGTCCGAAGACACTGGATGAATATGTCGGACAGGATTCACTGAAGGAAAACCTGCGCATTTTCATCAAGGCTGCCCTGCAGCGCAATGAAGCACTGGACCATGTCCTGCTGTACGGTCCTCCGGGACTGGGCAAAACGACGCTGGCCTATATCATCGCAAATGAACTGGGTTCCCATGTACGGACCATCACCGGCCCCAGCATTGAAAAGAGCGGCGATCTTGCCGCAATCCTGTCCATCCTGGAACCGGGAGATGTCCTGTTCATCGATGAGATCCACCGCCTGCCCAAGGCAATCGAAGAAGTCCTGTATCCGGCCATGGAGGACTTTGTACTGGATGTCATGGTGGGCAAGGACACCGGATCACGCAATGTCAGGCTGGAACTGCCGCCGTTTACCCTGGTAGGCGCAACAACCAGGGCAGGCGACCTGTCTGCACCGCTGCGTGACCGTTTCGGCATCGTATCGAAGCTGGAGTACTACACCAATGAACAGCTTGCCAGCATTGTACGCCGGACAGCCAGAGTCCTGAATACGGAAACGGACGAAGCTGCGGTGGCGGAAATCGCCAGAAGAAGCCGCGGCACGCCCAGGATTGCGAACCGTCTTCTGAAGCGGATCCGTGACTTTGCCCAGGTGCTGAATGACGGCCGGGTAACCGTGGAGATCGCCCAGGATGCGCTGACAAGGCTGCACGTGGACTCCCTCGGTCTGGATGAAGTGGATATCCGCTACCTCCGGGGCATCATTGAACGGTTCCACGGCGGACCGGTCGGCCTGGAAGCACTGGCGAACTCCATCAGTGAAGAACCGACCACTCTGGAGGATGTCTACGAACCATATCTGATCCAGATCGGCTTTGTGAACCGGACATCCCGCGGACGTACGGTTACGGAAAAAGCGTACGAGCATCTGAACATTCCCCGGCAGAACCGGTTGTTCTGACAGAAAACGTGCAGGATTCCTGCACGTTTATTCTTTTACGATATACATTTCGCTCCGGTCCGGCAGCAGTCTCCTGTGCTGCAGCCAGTCCGGAAAGTCTTCCTGACGGAGCAGGACAGGCTGGCGGTGATGGATGTCCGCGTTCTTTCCCTGGGCTGCCTCCGTGAGGATCACCATATGCCATTCTTCACCGAACTTCTTCAGCAGACCGGCCATAAAGATGGTTCCCGCACCCGCAAAGCTGTACTTCTCATGCTGAACGTTCCACTCATAGTAGGCGGATGCCGGAACGATGCACGGCCACGAGCCATGGTAGAAAGCGGTCGCTTCCCATGTCTCGCTGCGCGCATTGATGAGGGTTTTCCCTTTCATGGGAAAGCCCCAGCGGCATACCGTAAACCCATCCTTTCCTGTCCATGTCCTGACCAGAACCAGAGAGCCGGGAAACATTTCCGTAAGGGACAGTTCCTTGAAGGTCATCTCCGGCAGACTGTCCTTTGCGGCTTCGATCAGCTTTGCAATGTCCGGGTTCTGCTTGTCCCAGAATCTGTATCTTCCGCACATACCTGCATTATATTGCAGATTCAGCCCCAGCGGGATAGAATACATTCATGACAGGTTCACCGAGGGAGGAAAAACTGTTCCGGCGCAGAGTAATCTATCTGCTGACGGTTATACTGACCTATCTTTTCTGTGTACTGGTCCTCGGTCTGGTGCTGAACGCACTGATGATGCTGGCAGAGCTGCCTCCGTACTTCATCCTTGTACTGTACGCCGTGATGCTGGTATCGGCGGTGCCGCTGACGGAATACATCACCAGGGAATACCTGGCACCGGTGTACGCCCAGGTCAAAGACAATTGAAAAAACAGGTGCACTCGTCTATAATTTCTTTATTGCAGAGAGCGGAAGCAGTAAGCGCGGCCGGATGCTTGAAGAGAGTCTTCGTCAGGTGAAAGAAGGCAGATCCGTGCGCTGAAGTCGTCCGTGAGCTGATTGCCTGAACCGTTCAGTAGGGCAGTCCGTATATGCGCGTTAAGCATCCGAGAAGCAAGTAAGGTGGTACCACGTGCAACGCGTCCTTCGTCAGAAGGGCTTTTTTTACATAAGGAGACAAGGATATGAAGGAAAATCTGGCACAGAAGTATGATCATCATTCAGTGGAGGAAGGCAAATATGCTGAATGGGTCGAAAAGGGGTATTTTACGGCAGGAGATCTGACCAAAAAGCCGTATACAATCGTCATTCCGCCGCCGAATGTCACAGGGATGCTGCACATCGGCCATGCCTGGGACAATACACTCCAGGACATCATTTCCCGCTACAAGCGCATGCAGGGCTATGACATGCTGTACCTTCCGGGTACGGACCATGCGGGTATATCCACAGAGGCGAAGGTTGACGCCCGCCTGCGGGCGGAACAGGGCATTTCCCGCCGGGATCTCACCCGGGAGCAGTTCCTGGAGAAAGCCTACGAATGGAAGGAAGAGTATGCCGGCATCATCCACAAGCAGTGGGAGAAGCTGGGCAACAGCCTGGATTACAGCCGGGAGCGCTTTACCATGGACGAAGGCTTTGTCAAAGCAGTCCGCCATGTCTTTGTATCCCTGTACAATGACGGACTGATCTACCGCGGCAAGCGCATCATCAACTGGGATCCGGAAGCCCGTACCGCACTGAGCAACCTGGAAGTATACTACCAGGATGACCCCGGCCAGATGTTCTACTTCAACTACCGTGTGAAGGAGACAGGGGAAGATCTGATCATTGCGACCACCAGACCGGAGACCATGTTCACGGATGAATGCATCATCGTTCATCCGGAAGATGAACGGTACAGGCACCTGGTCGGCAGGACCGCTGTCAACCCGGCAAACCATGAAGAGATTCCGATCCTTGCGGATGAATATGTAGACAGAGAATTCGGCACCGGAGCCATGAAGTGCACACCGGCCCATGATCCCAATGACTTTATCATCGGTGAACGCCACGGACTGCCGATGCGCTCCTGCATGAACGACAACGGTACGATGAACGAGAATGCCGGTGTCTATGCCGGTATGGACCGGTTTGCCTGCCGTGACAGGCTCGTGGAGACCATCAGAGCAGAAGGCAACCTTGTCCGGATCGAGAACATCGTGCACTCCGTCGGTCATTCCGAGCGTACCCACTGCGTTGTTGAACCGTATCTGTCGGAACAGTGGTTCGTCAGGATGAAGCCGCTGGCGGAAGATGTACTTGCGCACCAGGAAGATCCTGAGCAGAGGATTGTCTTCTGGCCGGAGCGCTTCAACAAGACATTCGTACAGTGGCTGGAGAACATCGAGGACTGGTGCATCTCCCGCCAGCTGTGGTGGGGCCACCGCATTCCTGCCTGGTATCATAAGGAGACAGGAGAGATCTATGTCAGTGAACAGGATCCGGCAGATCCTGAGAACTGGATCCAGGATGAAGATGTTCTGGATACCTGGTTCTCCAGTGCACTCTGGCCGTTCGCTACCCTGGGCTGGCCGGAAGATACGGAGGACTACAAGCGCTACTATCCCAACGATACGATGGTCACCGGCTATGACATCATCTTCTTCTGGGTGGCGCGCATGGCCTTTGACGCACGGTACTTTACCCACAACCGTCCGTTCCACCATGTCCTGATCCACGGTCTGATCCGTGACGCACAGGGCCGCAAAATGTCGAAGTCGCTGGGCAACGGCATTGATCCGATGCAGGTCATCGATGAGTACGGTGTAGACGCGCTGCGCTTCTTCCTGTCCACCAACAGTACACCGGGACAGGATATGCGCTACATCCCGGAAAAGGTGGAGGCCGCCTGGAACTTCATCAACAAGCTCTGGAACGCATCCCGCTTCGTACTGATGAATCTGGATGACGGTATGAAGTACTCCGATATCGATCTGACGGATATCAGTGAGGTCGATAAGTGGATCCTGACCCGTTTGAACCAGACGATCGAACATGTAACGGACAACAACGAGAAATACGAATTCGCCCAGGTTGGCAATGAGCTGTACAGCTTTGTCTGGGATGACTTCTGCAGCTGGTATGTGGAGCTGGCCAAGGCCAATCTGGGTTCTGCGGATGAAAAGGTCAGGAAAGCAACGCAGTCGGTTCTGCTGCTGGCGCTGACGGACATCATCAAGCTGCTGTTCCCGTTCATGCCGTTTGTAACGGAAGAAATCTACCTGAAGCTCCCGCATGAAAAAGACAGCCTGAACCTGGAAAGCTGGCCGGATATCATCGAAGCAGTCCACGGCTGCGATATTGCGGATACAGAGCGTTTGATCTCGGCGATTTCGAAGATCCGTGAGCTGAAGGCAGCAGCCGGTCTGAAGCCTTCCGCAAGGATCCATGTCCGTCTGCGCGATATCGACGGCAACATCAAGCCGCTGAGCACTGACCAGGCAGCTATGCTGGAAAGAATGGCCAGAGCGGAATGGCAGGCAGATCCGGAGGGCGATCTGACCGTTGCGTCCATCAACGGCGGAACCATCCAGATTCCTTCCCATGAACTGCAGAACAAGGAAGAAGAGACCGCGAAGCTGATGAAGGAAGCAGAGCGGCTCAGGAAGGAACTGCAGCGCAGTGAGGGGATCCTGAACAACAAGGGGTTCCTTGCTAAAGCCCCGGCGGATAAGATCGCGCTGGAGCAGAAGAAGCAGGAAGACTACCGCAAGCAGCTCGAAGCCGTGGAAGCACGGCTGGCAGAGCTGGCGTAGAGAGGAGACAGAATGCCGCGCAAGAGTACTGCAGGTGAGAAGATCCTGAAGGCTGCATTGCTGGGAACCAGCGCGTACGGTGCAGCCTGCGGAATCACATTCATGAGGATCTTTGATGTAGAGAAGAGCTGGTTCCGGGAAAAGTACGGGACAGCCGGAAAAACAGATGATGAATGGCTGCAGAAAGCAGAGATCAAGGATGTCTATACAGATTCCTATGATGGCCTGAAGCTGCATGCTATGGTGATCGAGCATCACCCGGACAGTGACCGATGGTTGATTCCGCTGCACGGCTATGCAGCGGACGGCAGGGCGATTGTCCGGATCCTGAAGGATGCGGATGAACAGGGCTACAATCTTCTGGTGCCTGATCTGCGCGCCCACGGCTTCTCGGAAGGGCGCTGGACCGGATTCGGCTGGCCGGAGCACTATGATCTGCTCGGCTGGATCGGCTGGCTCTGCACGGAGCGTCCGGAATCCCGGATTGCCCTGTACGGTGTATCGCTCGGCGCTGCAGCGGTGATGAACACGGTCGGCGAGCGTCTGCCGGCGAATGTCAAATGCGCTGTGGAAGACTGCGGCTTTGTGGAGATCAAGGAAATCCTTGCCAGCAATCTGAAGGCGGTCATGAATTTCAAAGTGGACTTCCTGATGCCCGGCATTGACTTCTTTGTCAAGCAGATCCTGCATTTCTCCATGTACGATGTCAGTACACGCCGCCAGCTGCGCAATGCGCAGGTGCCTGTGCTTTTCCTCCATGGAACAGAGGACCGTCTGGTCCACTCCGGCAATGCCTATGATTGCTACTACGCATGCGCCGGGAAGCGGAAGCTGCACATTGTACAGGGTGCAGGGCATGCGGCTGCCTGGTTGGACGATGAATGCCGGGAGGGCGTGTTCGCTTTCCTGGATGAGTGCTTTGAACAGACTGTGTAATATCAGGGGGTTTGCATAATGGAACAGTATATTATGGCAATTGACCAGGGAACGACATCGTCCCGGGCACTGCTGTTCGACAAGGAAAACCGGGTCGTCGCTTCCGCACAGAAGGAGTTTACACAGATCTTCCCGCATCCCGGCTGGGTTGAGCATGATGCGATGGAAATCTGGCTCTCCGTGCTGGGGGTGATGGAAAGCTGTGTGCGTGATGCAGGAATCGATGTGGACAGGATTGCCGGCATCGGCATCACCAACCAGCGGGAAACCACGGTTGTCTGGGACAGGGAAACCGGAAGGCCGGTCTACAATGCGGTCGTATGGCAGTCGAGGCAGACTGCCGGAATCTGCGATGATCTGAAAGCAAAGGGATACAACGATCTGTTTGTTTCGAAGACCGGTCTGATGATCGATCCTTACTTTGCCGGCACGAAGATCCGCTGGATCCTGGATCATATTGAAGACGGGCAGAAGAAGGCCGAAGAGGGGAAACTGCTCGCCGGTACGATCGACTGCTGGCTGATCTGGTGCCTGAGCGGCGGCAAGGTTCATGCGACGGACTGCACCAATGCGTCCCGGACACTGCTCTACAACATCTATGAGCGGAAGTGGGACGAGGAGCTCTGCGCCATTCTGAATATACCCATGGGGATGCTGCCGGAAGTCAAGGATTCTTCCGGAATCTTTGCCTGGACGGCACCGGAGCGGGTCTTCGGGATCCATGCACCGGTATGCGGAGCTGCGGGTGACCAGCAGGCTGCGCTGTTCGGGCAGAACTGCTTCACGCCCGGCAGTGTCAAGAACACGTACGGAACGGGATGTTTCCTGCTCATGAACACCGGAGAGAAGCCGATGCGTTCCGGCAACGGTCTGGTTACGACAATTGCCTGGGGCATTGACGGCAAGGTGAAC
>JAEEGL014561600.1_pt1 | contig 11100 bp, 8 predicted proteins | sample 9134231 | NCBI WGS metagenome assembly JAEEGL01 (sample SAMN16246548, study PRJNA631951) | gut metagenome | biome: gut microbiome; feature: rumen; material: fiber-attached | host: Bos | place: Iran: Karaj | collected 2018-10
ACTGATCCTATGGTTTGTGGAAGATGGTGGACAGAGCTTTTTAAGTAAAATCATTAGATCATATAAAGAGGTATAGCATATGATAAATGCTAGTAAAGTAGACAATAGTGCCACTTTTAATATAGAAAATGCTATTAGTGATGAAAATAATGTAAACAGTGGAAACAAGCCTTTTGCAGGGCTTGTTTCTGTTATTATACCGGTATTTAATGCCGGAGATGCGATAAGAGCCTGCGTAGAGTCAGTGACTATGCAGACTTATAATAATGTTCAGATAATACTTGTGGATGATGGTTCGACAGATGGTAGCAGCAGAATATGCGACAAATTGGCTGGAAACCTTAATGGACGGTATGCTGATCATAAGTCAAATGGACAATCTGGAGATAATTGGTCATATAGGCAATGTGAAGACTATCAGTTAAATGGACAAGTTGGTGATGATCACTCATCGATTTCTGAAGATGTGTTTGAAGATGACCAAGGAGAAAATAACAGAATATCAATCATAGTGATCCATACGGATAATAACGGCGTATCAGCTGCAAGGAATACAGGCCTGAAGGCTGCAGAAGGTGACTGGATCACTTTCATAGATGCAGATGATATTGTGACAGAGGACTATATAGAAAGGCTTGTAAGCGCTGTTAACGCCTTTAAAACTCCTATAAGCTCTAAAGATCCTGCAATCACAGAGCACAGAACTTATCCTTTGATGATGGTGACTATGACAGACAGGATAGCTCCTGATACTGATATGAGCGGATACTATTATATAGAGCATGGAGTACTTAATGAAGATTCGCATGTCTGGGGTAAGCTCTATAACAAGGAAGAAGTAGATGCCTGCCTTGGAACAGACTGGTTCCCGGTTGGCCTATCCATAGGAGAAGATATGCTGATGCTCCTTGAAATGGCAGCTAAGATGGAGAACAGGAGAGTATTCAGGTCCATAACTGCAGGAAGCTATGTATATACAGAGAATGAGCAGGGAGCGATGCTTAAACCTTATAAGCCGTCATACCTTGATCAGATAACCTGCTGGGATAGGGCGGAAGAGGTACTGGAACCCTGCAAAGGACATATCAGTGATTATGTGTATGTAAGGCTGGCAGAGGTACAGATAATGGCAGCTCTACTAGTGGCAGGTAAGATTGCGATATCACCCAAAGAAGATAACTATAGCAATGAGATTAATATAATAAAGAGGGCAATAAAACATGCCCTCAAAAGAAACGGTGCTTTTGCATCTCTTTCAGCCGGATATAAGATCAAGACTATTATCTTCAGGTTATCTCCTAAACTATATCTGAATATGTATAGCAGATGGAAAGAGTGATTTTTGAATACCTATCCATTTGTTTTCTTGTCATAAGCAAAGAGTATTAGTTGTATCATAGTGAGCACCAAAAGATTTGGATGTCGCATACCGTAGTAGATGAGTTTATTGGCTCTGTCAGATACTTCAAGCTTGTTATTATGTATTTTGTCTTTCATAGGCTTCTGGGTGAGAGTATCTCTTACAACAACTGTAGCACCTTTGTAGCCGGCTCGCAGTTCATCTTTGATATATACAAACATAAGCCTCAAGAATTCCCTTTCTGCCTGAGATCTGGCGTTAGGGATTTTTTTGTCTTCAAGGATATTACAACAGGTATCGCATAGAAGTTTAATATCATCAAGAATCTTCTCATTATGTGCATGTGACATTGAGCTAAGAACAGTTCTGTAATGATAGTAGCACTTATCTGATACATACAGTCTCTTGCAGTCGCATAGAGCCGGAACCATGATATTAACATCCTCGCCGAGTTTGATCGCACTATTACAGTAATGGAGATTATCTAATATGAGCTTTCTAGATATGAGCTTCATACAGCGGGAGAGAATTACGGTTCGCTGTTCTTCACCTAACAGACGCATCTTTATCTTATCAAGGTCTTCACCGAAATGTTGTCCGCAAGGAATAGTATGGTGTACTTCCTTACGTTCATTTTGCTTTTCTATGATATAGTCTGAACTTATAATCTCGCAGCTTTTAAATGCTTGACTGGTATGAGCAAAGAGCTCTTGGAACATCTCACTATCAAGCCAGTCATCACTATCTATAAATGAGAGATAATCAGCGTTAGAAACTTTTGCGCCGGCTATCCAGGCACTTTGAAGCCCTCCGTTTTCTTTGTGAAGGGTGCGAACACGTGGATCAGATTGAGCATATCTGTCACATAGATCAGGGCTTACACCATCTGTTGATCCATCATCTACAAGGATTATCTCCATGGAACTAAAAGTGGATGATAGTATGGATTCCATACACTTGGGCAGATAGCTGGCTGTGTTGTATACCGGTATTATTAAGGCTATATCTGGATTATTATTCATTAATTACATCCTTATATATTTGTAAGATACTATTTCTCATTTTGATAATGTCATATCTATCTCTGGCAATGGAGAGAGCAGCTCTTCCAAGAGATTTTCTAAGCTCCGGATCTCCAATAACTGTATCAAGAGCTTTGTACAGATCTTCTGAGTCTTTGGCTCTTACCAGAAGACCGGTATGTCCATCATCTATCATCTGATCCAGGCTTCCAACGTTAGTAGCTATCGTAGCGCACCCATGAGCCATGCTTTCAGCAACAGACAGAGGCATTCCTTCGTAGTAGGATGGAAGGACGAAGATAGGACATTTATCGAAGAGTTCTTCTTTTGCCTCGCCGTCTATCCAGCCGCAGGCTGTGATGTTTGAAGACAGGTTGTTAACACGAGTTTTGAAACTTTCGTCTTCGAAGAATCCTCCGAGATATAGGTGAACGTCGGGATATTTGACAGATAACTTGTCTATGGCATCCAGTAGTTCTCCGATACCCTTATCTTTACAGATTCTACCAAGGAAGAGAATATTGTTCAGGTCATAATCCTTGGACTTGGCATCTATATCCGGAAGCTTTATACCGTTACCAATAACAGAAATCTTATTATCGGAGATGATAAGATGCTTGAAGAAATCTTTGAAGTTGGGCGCCAGTACTATAAATGCATCACTTTTATTGAATAGTGATACCATTTTAGAGTGAGATCTGCCTTTTAGATCATGCCCATAGAATCTTTTGATATCACCGCCATGCTGATGGATCACCAGCTTCTTGTGATGTCGAAGAGCCATTTTAATAAAAAAGGACTTGCGGTAATAGCTGGCATCCGCTGATACATGTACATGGACGATATCATAATGATTGATGCATATAAGAGCTGTAAGATATGCTCTGGCAGCCCGTACAAGTTTTCTTGCTTTTGAACCATCTACCATGGTTCCTATATATCTTAGCTCAACATATTTATCTAATCCTGCATCATACAGGTTATTGACAACACCTGATACACCGCCCTTGACACTTCTGTCAGGCCCTAGCATCAGAACTTTTATTTTCGCCATAATTCTCCTTTGTGGCTATTCTTGTTTTGACCATCATTCTAATAGATTGTATAATTTAGAAGCGAGATTGTAAAGAAAAGACCCGCATGTGTTATAGTAATCATGGTAATAAGACCGATTAAGATCAGAAAGGTTTATGTGCGTTTCTTTTGACATAATAGTCACATGGATCTGCATATAACATATCATACAATAATGGACAATAATTCAGACAAGATAGTATCACCTATTAGAACAGCAGGCGCATACTTTTTTTGTATGCTTACAGCTTTTATTATAATGCTTATCTGTACCAGATCATCACCATTATATGTCTTTAATAACTGGGATGATTCTAACAGCTATTTTACTGTAGGTAAGTCGATATTCAAGGGACTTGTACCATATAGGGATCTCTTCGATCAAAAGGGTATGATGCTCTATACATTGTATGGGATAGCATCATTATTATCTTACAAGTCATTTCTGGGTGTATTTGTAATAGAGACTATAGCGGCTGCATTGACCTGCATAGCAGTATTTAGAATATATGATCTATATATGAGAGCGGGTATCAGCTTATTTTTAATGCCGTTTACTGCTGCATTTATATACTCGACAAGGTCATTTTGGTGGGGTGGAAGTGCAGAAGAGATGATGATGCCTCTGTTTATGTGGGGGATGTATCTGTCTATCAGATATTTTAAAATAGAGTATCCTAAGCCTGTATCTAACAGAACGCTTATAATCGGAGGAATACTAGCAGGATGTGTGCTTAATATTAAGTTCAATTCACTAGGATTTTTCTTTGCATGGATGGTGATGATACTAATTGCTGATCTTACTATAGATCCTAAGAGTTGCATCAGACATGGGTGTATATTCCTTTTGGGGATGTTCATAGCCACTATTCCCTGGATCATATATTTTGCTATTAACGGCGCAATATATGACTGGATTCATGTATATATATACCTGAATGTATTTGTATATAGTGAGAAACTTCCACTTGCGCAGAGATTTTATAATATGCTCAAGATAGTATATAGTCATATGCTGTCTAACCCATATTGCGGGGTATTGGCTGGTTTTGGCGGAGCGAGTTTCATCGTCATGAAGAGCAGATGGATAGAGAAGCTTAATATAATCATGCTCTCATGCTGTACAGCGCTTGTTATATTTATAGGTGGAGTTGAACTTCAGTACTATTCTCTTCCGCTGTGGTCTTTTGTAGTACTGGGAGGAGTAGCTTTAGGGCGTATTGCAGAGTATCTTATCAGGAGTCAGCTTCACGAGAAGAAGATGTATGTAAGGCTTTTTGCGGGGCTGTGCTCGCTCTTTCTTGCGGGCATTATATCATATATGACATCCATGAATACCTTTTTTATGAAGTATGATAAGGATGATATGTGGTTATATCATTTTACGGATATCATCGAAAACAGTGGAATAGAGAATCCGACCCTTATTAACATGGGATGCTTTGATGCAGGTCTGTACACGACTTGTGGTATAGTACCGACCTGTAGATTCTTCCAGACACAGACTATTAAGATAAGTGATGTTGGTGATGTTCAAGGAGATTTTATCAGAAATGGTCGAACCGATTTCGTACTGATAAGAGATAACATGCCTGAGCATATAGATGATCATTATGAGCTGATAACTTCTGAAGAGTGGGAGCAGAGCGGATATGATCTTACTTATTATCTGTACCGGAAGGTTAGATGATAGTTAAAAATTATAAGAGAATCATTATGGGAGTTTTATAAATGCTTATTATAAGAGTTGCCGGCGGACTGGGCAATCAGATGCAGCAGTACGCAATGTATAGAAAATTAAAGAGCCTTGGCAAGGATGTCAAGCTGGATCTATCCTGGTTTTCTGAGGATGAACAAAAGGATCTTCTTGCATCAAGAAAATGTGAACTTAAGTACTTTAAAGGAATCGATTTTGAAGAATGCACTGATGAAGAAAGAGCCTTCTTCACAAAGAGGAATTACTTGACTAAAGTCATCAATAAGCTGCTTCCTTCTACCTGTAAGATCTTTGAAGAAAGCAACATGTATCATCCTGAGATATATACATTCAAAGACAAGTATCTTGAAGGCTATTTTCTGTGTAACAAATATTATGAGGATATACTTCCGTTTATTCAAAATGAGATTATCTTCCCAAAACACACAGATCCTGATGTCCAGAAGAGAAATGAAGAACTCATGGACAAAATGGATGGGTGGCATACAGCCAGTATCCACCTAAGACGTGGCGATTATGTGACTGAACCACAAAATGAGGCACTTTTTGGGGGAATTGCTACAGAAGCATATTATGATGCGGCTATAAGATACGTTCTTGATAGAGACTATCAGGCGCATTTCTATATATTCTCCAATGATCCGGAATATGCAAGGGAACACTATAGTGATACATCAAGATTTACCATAGTGACAGGCAATGACGGAGTTAACAGCCTTTTGGATATGGAACTTATGAGCCATTGCAGATACAATATCTGTGCCAATTCAACATTCTCCTTCTGGGGAGCAAGACTCAATAAGCGCTCTGACAAAGAGATGATCAGAACTTTCAAGATGCGGAACAATCAGGAAGTAAGTGCCAGAGAGATGACCGATTATTGGAAAGACTGGATACTGATTGATGAAAAAGGCAATCGTGTCTTTTAAATAAACGTATGATTTTAAAACTAATATATATTATATGGAGATGATTTATGCAGATCTTATCAATATACTTTTTGATATTCCTTGCAGTCGTAGCTACTGTTAACTACATATTGCCACAGAGACTGCGCCCGTACTGGCTTTTAATATCAGGATTTGCGTTCTATGCAAGCTATAAAGCTGAGTATCTGATAGTGATACTGATAGGTATCATGATCTCATATACTGCCGGGATGATGATCAGCAGAAATCCTGATAAGGGCAAACTGATAATGAGCGTAACTATCGTAATACTGGTATTAAGCCTTGTATATTTTAAGTATATAGGCATGATAGGTTCTACTATCAGTAGCGCTGTCAAGCTTGTAAGAGGAGCGTCTGACTTTAGCCTTGAGAGTATTATCGTCCCTCTTGGTATATCTTATTATCTACTTCAGATGATCGGATATGTTGTAGATGTATATCGTAATAAGATAGAAGCTTGCAGCAGTCTTGTAAACTATGCCTTGTTCGTATCATTTTTTCCTACAGTTGTATCTGGTCCTATCGAACGTGCCGGCAATATGATCCCTCAGTATGAGAAGCTTACAGGATTTGATGAAGATAACATAAGAAGAGGAATATTACAGATCATATGGGGATTTTTCCTGAAGATGGTTGTGGCAGACAGGATAGGAGTTCTGGTTAGCACTGTCAATTCAAACCCGTCTGCATATGAAGGAACTGTTGTTTTTATAATAACACTTTTATATTCTTTCCAGATATATACAGATTTTGGAGGGTATTCAAGTATAGCTGTAGGAAGCGCAAGAGTTCTTGGAATCAAGGTTATGGACAACTTCAATTCTCCTTTTCTTGCAAAGAGTGTTTCTGAGACATGGCGCAGATGGCATATATCATTGTCTACGTGGTTTAGAGATTATATATATATCCCACTTGGAGGCAACAGAAAGGGGCAGGTCAGAAAATATATCAATCTTCTTATAACCTTTTTTATAAGTGGATTATGGCATGGAGCAGCGTGGACATTTGCAATCTGGGGACTTATTAATGGATTATTCCAGGTTATAGGTATGATCCTGATGCCTGCAAGGAATAAAGTTGTCGAGATATTTCATATTGACAGAGAAGCATTTTCACATAAGCTTCTAAAAACGGTCTTTACTTTCCTTCTTTTTTCATTTGCAGTTGTTTTCTTTGGTAAGGATACATTTGATCAGTCGATCATGATCCTCAAGAATATTTGGAAGTTTACTCCATGGGTGCTTACGGACGGAACTTTCTATACATTGGGACTGGATAGACCTGATTTTAATCTTATGATGCTAGGACTGATGCTCATGATCATAGCTGATATTCTCAATTATAAGGGATATGATCTCCCCGGCATCATATCCAAGCAGAGCCTTTGGATCAGATGGTGTATCTACATTGGAGCACTAGTTCTTATAAGTGTGTGCGGCGTATGGGGACATGGTTACAATGCGGCGAACTTTATATATGTTCAGTTCTAAGAAAGACATGATTAAAACTTGACGCATAGAGGATGATCTGTGTTTACAAAAATAAGATATATTGTCCGGCATCAAGTTGGAGGATTGTAATGATAAAAACAAAAAAAGCAGTATCGTTTATAGTAAGGGCACTTGCTCTTATCGCTATATCTGCTATCATCATGCAGGCTGTATTTAAAGTGGTTCAGAGAAAAGAAAGCTATGAAAAATATGCAGATTTCTTTGATGTGGCGGATCAGATAGATGTTCTGTATCTGGGATCATCTCACGTTATTAATGGTGTCAATCCTGTACAGATATTCGAACAGTATGGCTATACAGGTTACAACATGGGCGGACATGGAAGTGTCATGCCTTCTACATATTGGGAGCTGATGCTGGCTCTTGAATATTGTAATCCTAAGGTAGTGTTCGTAGATACCTATATGCTTGAGAAGAATTATCAGTATATTGATGTGATGGATGAAGATGCAACAGCAGATGAACTTAACACATCTGTGGAACAGCTGCACCTGAACATGGACTGTTGGCCATACTCTGATGTCAAGAAGGCTGCGATAGAGGATCTTATATATGATGAGGATCTGCATCAGGACTTCCTTTTTGATTTTGAACTATATCACGAGAGATGGACTGAACTTGACAGGAATGACTTCTTAAGACTTAATGGAACAGGTGACAGGAACCTGCTAATGGGAGCTGAACAGAGAACCAAGGTTCATGGCACATATACTCTTGAAGATAAGACAGAAGGATTATCACAAGAAACTGTCAGTATGCAGTATCTTAGGAAGCTGATAGAGGAGTGTCAGTCCAGAGGAATCGTTGTAGTGACGATGCTATTGCCACTTGCAGAATTGCAACCATGGGATATGGCGGTGGCTGCAAGTACAGAGCAGATATCAGCTGAGTATGGTATCCCTTGCCTTAACATGATCCAGGATACGAGTATAGTCAATCTGTATACAGATCTTAATGATTCCGGTCATCTTAATGCAGGAGGCATGAACAGAGTATCTGCATATCTTGGTAAGTGGTTATATGATAATGAGAGTCAGATACTTACAGACCATAGAGGCGCTTCTGAATATTCCAGATGGTCAGATAGGGTGATACAGATGCATGAAGCAGAGTCATCGATCGTAGAATCTTCTGATAATGCTTATAGTGCGCTTCTGTCACTGTATGATGAGACTACATTTGACTATATAGTATATGTTAAGGGCAATTCATCAGCTTATGGCAATGTGGCATTTCTTCAACTGATAGAAGAACTGTCAGGCACAACGGAAGTTGAGACGGCTGCAGCTGTAGGAGGACCATATCTACTACTTCATGGAGTAGCAGATGGTATTGAGAATCTGGAGATATGCGGAGATCAGCAGCCTGCACCGTTTGGTTCCAAGCTTGGCAATATTACATATCTGGGACTTCACGATTTTGCTGCAATATATGTTAATGATGACACGCAAAACAACCTCCTTGATATGAATGAGCACTATAATGATGATGTACAGATACTCCTTATAAATAGAGAGACAGGGCAAGTGTACAGCCATCTGTGCTTTAGCCTGTGATTACTGCGAGGATTAGAGATATCATATGTCGTATAAAAATGATGGACGTATCAAGAATACGGTCCGCAACATATTTTTTGGATATACAAGTACACTTATAACAGCTCTTCTTGGTTTTATAGCCAGGAAGATATTCATAATGCGCCTTGCAGAGTCACTTTTGGGCGTAAACAGTTTATATACTGGAATATTATCGGCTTTATCACTTACAGAACTTGGAGTAGGTACGGCACTTAATTTCAGCCTGTATAAGCCAGTAGCGCAAGGCGATACAGAGACTATCAAGTCCTATATGCGACTGTATAAGAAGGCATATAGGATCATAGCAGCAGTAGTAGCGATAATAGGAATAGCCCTCATACCTTTCCTACCGGTTCTTACTAACAAAGGAGCATCTGATATACCTGCCAGAGATCTGACACTTTATTATCTGATATTCCTGTTTAACTCTGCTACCTCTTATCTTGTATCATACAAGTATAGTCTTGTTAATGCCGAGCAGAAGACCTATATTCAGACCAATATAATCACTATAACCAAGCTTGTATCAGTGACTATGCAGATAGTAGTACTCTTTGTGACATCAAGCTTTTATGCATATCTTCTGACAGATCTGTTCGTACAGCTGTTTCAGAAGATATTTGTCAGCAGATATCTTAACAAGAGATATCCGTATCTTGAAGACAGGGATATAAGGCCGTTAACTAATGACCAGATACAGGAAGTCAGGGATAAGACAGTATCACTTATGTGGCTCAAGATAGGTGATACTGCAAGAACACAGACAGATGCTATTGTCATCTCTGCATTTATCAACGTCATATATACCGGTGTTGTAGATAACTTCAACATGGTCATCAATACTGTATCAAGTTTCGTTAATACAATATTCAATGCAGCTCTTCCGGGGTTTGGTAACCTTATAGCAACTGAGTCCAGGCAGAAACAGTATGATATGTTCAAGGTGTACAGATTTGCAGCACAGTGGCTGTATGGCTTCTCTGCAGTCGGATTTTATATACTATTGTCCCCACTTATCATACTGCTATATGGACAGAGATGGTCTCTTGAGCAGGGGATCATACTGTTCATAATCATAGAGTATTATCTTAAGGGGGAGAGAACAGTAGTCAATAATTTCAAAACGGCAGCAGGCAAGTTCGAACAGGACAAATATCTGGCAACAACTCAGGGAGTTGTTAACCTGGTGGTATCTATAGTACTTGCTATTAAGATAGGCCTTATTGGCGTATATATAGGTACTGTCGTATCTGGAGTTATCGCTAACTTTGTAAGACCATATATCATATATCATGACTGTTTTGACAAGAAAGTTAGGCAGTATTATATAGATTCATTTAAGTATCATACCGTAATGCTTGGGACAACACTTTTATGTATATGGCTATCTGCCTACACTCTTCCTAGTGTCAAGTGGATCTATTTTGTACTGACAGGTATTATGATAACTGTAGTCTACAATGTTATATTTTTGATCTTCTTTGGAAGAGGTGAAGAGTTCAAGTATCTAAAAGGCATTTTAATATCAAGGATCAGGCATTGACCTAATATATAAACTCAGTGCTATTCAATAAAAATCTATGCGGAAGGCGGAATTGGATCAATATGAAAAATGGTGACCTGATATTTAGAGCTTTGGGTATCTGCTTGTTTGTCGTCTTGTGTATTAATATGTTAGTGGCTCTTTTTGGAGTGCTGCCTGTAACGGCGGTTAATTCTACGGATGAAGCCTGTTATGGAATCAATGCGTATGAGATGATTCGGAATAACAACATATGGGTCAATACTCTCAAATACAATCCGGACTATTATAATTCCAAGCCTCCTCTTATGCTGTGGCTTATCATGATCGGTTACAAGATATATGGATATAATGCCATGGGACTTAG
>JAEEGL014894190.1_pt1 | contig 11100 bp, 9 predicted proteins | sample 9134231 | NCBI WGS metagenome assembly JAEEGL01 (sample SAMN16246548, study PRJNA631951) | gut metagenome | biome: gut microbiome; feature: rumen; material: fiber-attached | host: Bos | place: Iran: Karaj | collected 2018-10
CGGGTAGGTGCCTCCTCCATCTTACTTAATGAAGCCTTTACATCTACGACTTCACCGATGATCCCACTCTTAATCAGTGTAACAATATGGCCAAATGCAGGACAATAAGCAGTCTTGCTTGCCTCCATAAGTACAAGATTCTTTTCCTCTGCTAAATGATACAATTCAAGAGCCTCGTCTTTTCTGAGTGTAAAAGGTATCTCACAAAGCACGTGCTTGCCAGCTAATAGACTACGTTTAATATAGTCGTAATGAGTCAAATGGGGTGAAGCAATATAAACAATATCAACTTTCTCTATAAAGGAATTGAAAATAACATTAGCATCAACGTCATGCTTCTTTGCAAAAGAGTTTGCTTCCTCGAAATCTGGATTTAATACAGCAACTACTTTAGCCCCATTCACCACCTTTGCTTCAGGTACAAAGCGGTTCGCAATACGGCCGCTTCCAATGATACCAATTTTGTATGTATCCTGGCTTTCTGCACGAAGCATCGTGGAAGAAATCCCTTCTGTACGCGGAAGATATACAACCTTGCAATATTCATTCAGGTAATCGAACTTTCCAATCCAATCGCTACCTATAGCAAAAATATCCACATCATACTTCTGAATATCATCAATCTTCTGCCCCAGATAATCTTCAATAATTACTTCGTCAGCATAGCCTGTCGCTTTTACAGCTTCAACACGCTCTAGAACATTGTTGCGCACATTTAGTTTTCCTCGTCCCTGGTCGAAACTATCACTGGTAACACCTACAATAAGATAGTCACCAAGTTCTTTTGCCCGTCTTAACAAGTTGATGTGCCCTTGATGTAATAAGTCGTACGTCCCGTATGTAATAACTTTCTTCATACAAAGAATTAAACAAATTGGATCATTTCAAATTTTCGTATTGCATTATTTGAAAGCATCAAATAATTATCTCGGTTTACACATTTTTTAATTGCATTACAAAGTTCTATTTCATTTGTTACATCAACAGAAAAGCCATTAATACCATCATCAACTAGCTCTTTAGGACCTCCAATATTTGGCACTATTGCCGGTAAACCATATGCCATCCCTTCTAGAATAGTCATTCCAAAAGTCTCTACCCACAATTTGGGGTTTGTGAGATTCATAAGGACGTCAGCATCATAATAAAATGGATGCATGTCTTTTTGGTTTGAGTAAATTTTTATATTATCCGGTATATCATTGTTTAGAAAATCCACAATTTTATTCATTTCGCTGCTTATGACAAGAATGAAATCAAATTCTGGCATAAGATTAGCAAGCCTCTTAAACATCGTCACCCCCTTAGCTTCTGATAAAGAGGATACTAAAAGAATCTTCTTAAAAGATCTCTCATGTATTGGCTTTCTTTTAATTGATTTTACGAAACAATTTGAAAGTGTATTATATTTTATAAAAGATGAAACACCTGTTTTTTTCTTGTATTGCTCCATTAAATAATTTGAAACATAATATCTATCGGCCTTAACATGTTCAAAGATCCATTCCGAGACTTTGTCCTGAAAAGACGGATTGACGAACTTTTCATGAACATGATAAACTATATGCTTCTTCAGTACAAGCCCTCCTATTGCTGCATATATCGGAACTATCGTATTAATATAAAAGACTTTATATCTTCTTCCATACAACAATACAAGAAACAAGCCATAGATCAACCATAATATTGGACTAATAATTGGAATTGCTCTTGTTTTAAATCGCAGAATTGGAAGGTTAATAATATTTATTCCAGGAATATCAGAAAGACAACCTTTTGTCGTATTATCTGTTATTACAGATACAGTTTCCCCTTTTCCGACTTTGTCTTCCAACAGATTCGCTAGAACACGGGTACTGCCAGAGAAATTGTTATAATGATGGAAATAAAGAATACTATCCATTTTGATTGAATTCGTAAGTACACTCTTCAATTACTTCTTTTAATGCATTAAGACGACCATGTCCATATTCCAAATCTGGTTCCATGTAATTGCCTTCTCCCCATTCATTCCAGGATTTTAGGAAAATCAATTGATTTTCTAATGGCTTGTCCTTAATAAGTTCGAATGCTTGTCTAATATGACGCTTGAATAACTCTGGGGTAGAATTATAAAAAATGATATCACTATTACCTCTACGAGCAGTATAATCCCAATTAGGAAAAACAACAGGAATTAAGCGATTCTCTCTTAGAACTGGATCCAAAAGACGTTCAATAGCTTTCTTATACGGAATCGCATATAATGGATAATTAAGTAATTTTGAAATTTCTGTTTTAAATCTTACTTTGATTCGATTGAGCAAAGAATAATTCTGATTATATTTATTGTTGTATAGCAATGAAATTGCAGTTCCTTCTGTCTGTAGAAAACGTTCAGATCTAGCAATACTAATTTCAGAAGTATATGATAAGAAATAAAATTCATTTAATCCATTCTCTATTGCCTGTTGATTCCAGATGTTCTTAAAGAGATTAAAATCTTCAAAATCATTAAGCCCAAGAATCATATATACATTCCTACCATTAATCTTATAATATCTTGAATCTTTAAATGCAGGTAGCAATCTGTTAAAATGTGCTAAGTAATCATTTTTTCCAGAATATTTTTGTTCTTTTAGCAATGTTTGTTCAAGTTTTCCTACTGATGGATTCCAATCTTTTTTGTACCAACTATGATTTGCCCAACATAAGCAAAAGGGGAAATCTGGTTTTTTTAAGGAGAGCACAGCCTCCAATGGTTTCTCAAGCATAACTGACCCGTCACCAAACCAATAATCATAATAACAGAAAGCAGTAACACCCGCATCTCGAGCCATGATTGCCTGTTTTTCTCTGACTTCAGCAGACCTCAAATCATAAAATCCAAGATCAGCAGGTATCTTAGGCTGAACATGTCCCTTAAAACAAGGTTTTGCCTTTGCAACATTTGTCCATTCGGTAAATCCCACTCCGTACCATTCGTTATTCTCTTTTGTGGGATAATACTGGGGTAAATAAAACGCCAATATTTGAGGCTTAAATTTAATCATTTTTTATCTTATTCTTTATTATTTTTACAACTTTATCTGCAGCATTACCGTCTTCAATATTTCCTATTGAGACTAGAAATTTTTCTACGGATTGTCGGTACTCAGTCATATCGAAATTTTTTATATTTGAGATTAATTCATCTGTTGTTATTGCAATAGAGAATGGAGTTTGAGATATTTTATAATAAAAACCACGCTCATTGTTCATATAATTATCTAGATCTGGGGTATATAAGAAACATGGTTTATATTGAAGGGAATAGTCAAACATACAAGAACTATAGTCAGTAATTAGGATGTCTATACACTTTAAATATTCTGCCATATCATCATGTAAATTACCATTAGCAAATGATAGTTCAGGTATATCTTTCAGATTTAATTCGTTAACAATGTCAAGCACTAAATTGTGAACTCTATATACAAAGCACCAATCCCCCCCGAATCTATCTGAAAGCGCATTCCCTAATTTTATATAATCAAGCTCTTTTATCTGTGAAAAACCACTTAGAAATTTGTCATTTCTAAAAGTAGGGGCATACATAATAATTTTTTTATCTAGTGGTAGTCCCAATTTCATTCTTAACTTTTGGGTATCGGAATAATTTGTCACCATCAAATCATTTCTAGGGGTTCCTATTTCTTCGATTGTTATTCTATTATTAAAACAACTTTTCAAACAATCAGTTGTTAATTTACAGCCAGAAAGCATAATATCACAATTTATATGATATTGCATCTCATTGGCATCTGGTTCGTCCATTGCTATTCGTTTTAAAGGGGTCCCATGCCACGTTGAAATACTATATTGACCGCATTTCTTTGATGATATATAGGCCCCTACAAAATTAGCAATTACTGATTTCTTATTATATACGGAGGATCGAATGCCAAAATGATTATCAATTAATATACGACTTGTCCATATATATTTTCTATATAGCCTCGAATTTATATCAACCTTCTCTATATAATTTGGTATTTCTTCTCTACATTTATCAGATAGAACCCATCTAATAACAACATTTGGACAGTTTTCATGCAAAGCTAATGATATGTATTTCGGATTATCATTATATTGTCCTCCAAAACTCAAAAATAAAACAGTATTGTCCTCTATGGGATACCACCTATACAAAAATGAATAGAGTATATTTATGAATTTAATAATAGTTTTCATTACATTAACTTTCTGTATAATTGCCTCTTATACAATTGGCAAAACGTAAAAACAAAGAGCATCATCCATGATAAAAAAGTTGAGGCTATAAAAGAGTATAATGCAAATAGCATTATAAAACAATTATTTTCTATTCTATTTCGTACCCATAATGACGAGAAGCCCAAAACAACAAATAGAAGACCAACTAATCCCGTTTTTAACAAAACTTCAGTTATGCCATTATAATACGTATCATGCTCTCCATAAAAAGCATTTGCACTTGATGTTTTCATATAAGCAGTTATCGCATCCTGATTATTAATTCCTACTATTTTATTTATTAGGTCATATTCTTCATACAATAGTAAGCCACGCGTTACTCTCATTCGTCCAGAAGCATTACTGTCATCGCTATTCAACGCAATAGAATCTTTACGTTTCAGCAACTCCTCACCTTCTTCGGTGTTAAAATACATACTTAAAGTAGTAATTCCTAAAACAAAAATAATTAAGGATTGAAAACCATAGTGTCTTTTCATTCCATGCTTTCTCAATGGATATACGTAAATTGCGATGACAAATCCTAAACCTATAAGAGCATTGCCCGAATTAAGGAGTAACAATGAAACTACTGATAATGAAATAAGAACCCATTTATACTTGAAATTGTCATGAAACAATTCTATCAACAAAAAAAATGTAAGAAATTGAGCGCAATGGGCTGGTTCTCGAAACAAAGAACTAAATCTTGTTGAATATTGTGCTTGAATCATGAATTCATTTAGATCAACACCATAGGCTAAGGGTAATGATGTAATTATGAATGGAACTCTAAGTCCTGTGACATAAAAAATAGCAATCTGTATAAAAAGACATGCAATTACTAATATTGCAGCGTATCTGAATATCTTTATAAGATTCTTAAAATTAACTGTTAATACACAGGTTGCTGAAAAAAAGGAGAAAAGAATAATACCTAATGGTAGAATATCATATATACTATTTGAAAATAACAAAGTAGTAAAGAAAAAATATGATACGTAGAACATCCAAAATTTTGGTTGTATATTTCGAAATTTTCCTTTAAATATCAGATATAAAAAAGGAATGGATAAACAAACAAATTGTAGATGAAAAGATCCTATACCATATATTACAAGTAATGGACCAAGAGCTACACCTAAAGTTGATAAATAGGATACTTTTTTTTTCATTTCTTAGAAACTTCTATTTATGCATTGTACTAGAAATACAGCATTCTTCATAATATATAATTAGCTTTTTTAAAATATACTCTACATCATTATGTTTGATATTATTGATCATTGCCGTCTGTCTTTTCCCGTCTTGACCATTATAATTAAATGCTCCTTCAAACTTATAGCTATACGCAAAACCAAAGACAGGAACATTGCTATAAATTGCGGCAAAATTTGCATGCATCCTAGTGCCACAGAAAAAAGACATCTTACTAATAACATATTTTATCTGTGGCGAACTAAGATCTTTGTCAATAAGTACAACATTTCTCTTATTTCTCAAGTTTTCGTAAACTTCTCTGCATGCAACCATATCGTCGTTAGATTCTTCTGGTACATAATAATTATATGAATGAGGAATCAGGTATATTTTTTTTCCTTTATTTTGGAAATAGTCTATTACTCCCTGTATTAATTCTGGATAATAGTCAAACAGACCTGATAACTTCCGATACGTATTACTATATGCAAGTCCACTTACATTTAATCCTATACTGCCAGGCTCAATATTAATATTCCACTGTTGCGGTAACATAAATGCAGACAAATCTTTAGACAGGATATATTTCACCCCCATTTTATCTAGTTCTTTAATAAACTTTTCATCACGAACATATACAGAACTAGAGTATTTTAGTATTTTTCTAGCTAGGGTGTAATTTTTTTCTTCTTCAAATGGACCTATGGTTTGTGGCAATAGGATAACGGGGATACCATAAGACATGGCAAGTTTAATTTCAGGTAATCGTGAGTAAAATGATTCTGTACCATAAATATCAGAAAAACCATCGCCACCATTTATCGCAGCTACAATCGATATATCTTTTTTTAGTCGAGAAATCTTTGTCAGAGGTGGAACTATATTATTTTCTCGTTGCAATCGAGAAAAGAGACTAAAAACATAAACCGTATTGTGATAATAATCCTTTCCTTGTATTGAAATTATTTTTCTAGAGTCTTTGTATTTCCATGGATATCTCACATATCGTATTTCAAGAAATTCTTGCCCTTCATGAATAAAGCCGTTATTTATAAGGAATGTAAACGAGCCATATCCCAAGGCCGCAGTACCTCTATTATTCGCATTCAAAAAGAGTCCTGATATCAATACGTATTTCTTCATACTAACATTTCTCCCATTTTCTATTTTCAAAATTATACTTTTTTATTATCTTCGCCGGATTTCCTGCTACTATACTATATGAGGGTACATCCTTGGTAACGACAGCCCTTGCAGCAATAATCGAATGTTTCCCAATATGTACTCCAGAAAGTATCTCTGCTTCGAATCCGATCCAACAATCACTCTCTATAACAATTGGACCTTTACTAATAAGCTTCTGACTTCTAATAGGTTGTTTAATATCTTCATAACCATGAGAATGATCAGTAAGATGTACATAGCCTGCAAATAACACATTCTCCCCAATCTCTATCCTATCAATACATGCAAAGCTATTACGAATCCCTATTATGGTTCCGTCTCCAATAATAATCTGTGGAGTGTAATTAATTCCTGCATATTTTTTGCACGGTAGAAAATATGAATATTTGCCAATAGAAACCCCTTTCCCAAAGTGCAGAAATTCTGGATTTTGAAAAGTGACATTTTTCCCCAAAAATAAATTACTTCCGACAGTCCCGAACTTGCGTCTCCAATAAAGTAAGCGAATTCTATGAATAAAAATGAATAAAAATTCCTTAATCATACATTAAAAAACAAGGCTATATATTAATCAGAATCGAAACTAACTATATGGAATACAGTTATATTAGGTACCCGATAATGAAAGAATTTTTTTAATAATTGCAATTCCTTTAATATGGGCCTTAAGAATAATAGGCGAAGATGTTGCTATTCTCATATACATTTTTGAATTAGAAAGTCGTTTAATCAATTTATTTATTCTCTTATTTTGAGAATTCATTTTCTTTTTCTCGATTGTTCCTTTTTGGGACATATAATATGTTTCCTCATCTACTTCATTTAATATAACGCTTTTATATTCAAGCAGTGTCATAAGGGTGTTATATCCTTCTTCCGTATTTGAAATAACAACGCTATTTCCTATACTATCATTCTCCTCATACTCTTTCAGCCATGGGTCAGCAAGAGTTATGTCACTGTCTGGCACACTCTTAACTATACAATTTAAGCATCTATGTGGTCGAAATAAAAGAGAAGAATGCATTATAGTCCATGGATAAGACCAATTCTTATATTTTAAAATTTTACCATCATCAAGAGTAATTTGTATTCCACTTGGCCATCCATTACCACGATATTGCATTGTAACTATATGCTTCTTTTCTATACGAAGAAATTTGTAATAACACCAAGTCCCTTCTATTGTAGTTTGACCTGAGCAGCATAAAGAGATGATAAAATTTCTGATGCCATTTTTATTTAAAATACACCTTATTGGGCGAACCTGACATGGCATGCATGTTATAATTATACCATCTTTTATTTTGTTTAGATTATCTTTTAAAAACTGAATATTATCAGTATCTTGATATATACTCCCACAATTATTATAATCATCATACTTATAAATAATCCTAGGCTCATAAGCACATTTATCTCTATTAAATACAAATGTCATTGCAGTCCCATATTCAGGCGTTGCTAATAGATGCTTAATAAGCAGACTTCCTATTCCACCAGAAGAGGAACGAAAGCGTATATCTTTGTCTGTAGAGTAGCCAATATAATAACTAGACTTCAGTTTATTACCTGTATCGGAAGGATGATTTGGATATTTGTTATTACTCATAACAGTTTACTAAAAGAACTTATAGCATACAAAAAGGATTTTTATTACCTTATTATTCTTTTTACTATTTGCTTAGCCTGTGAAATAATAATAATCCTTTCTATTTTTGTTAAGGCTATCGTATAAGAAATCACGGAAACAAATACTACAGATGCAATAAACATAACAAGTAATTCTTTATATGAGTTTGAAATGCATAAACTGCGTTTTAGTGCAAAAGCACAAACAGTTGATACTGCCACAACGGAAAATGCTTTTAAAATTACTTGAATAAAGAAGTCCTTTGCAGAGAACCCTTGTATCATATGCTGAAGCAATTCTAGTCTAGCATATACTGCAACCAGATATGCCATGATTGTGGAAATATAACCGAATTCAGGACCCAACCCTATCTTAAAAAATATATAACATAATATAAAAGAGATCAAATAAATTAATCCCATGACAATTTGGTATGTCTTAATATTTCCCGTAGCTAGCATTCCAATATACAATGTGTTTGAAAGAGATTGAAAAATGGAACACAATATTGTTAGACGAAGAAAAATAGAGGCAAAGGTAGGAACTTCAACGAGCCAAATCTGTAGAATTTCATCTGATTCAACAAAGAAAGTTAAAGCGATTAGCCAATAAAGTATTGTGCCAAATTTTGCACCACGAAACATTAGATTATTCATATAATCGTAATCTCTTGCTGCAAAACTTTTTGTTATTTGAGGGTTTAAAGCTGTCATAAAATTAGCGACAAATGTATTTACCGCACTGTTAACCTGTTCTGCTATGCCTCTTGCTGCATTTAAAGCAACTCCAAAGAAAATGTTAATTAGCACACTGACTCCCTGAGTTACCAGAATACCCACAGTACTTCCGATGAAATTCCATCCAGTAAAGCCTACCATGTCTTTAATTAATGGCTTATCAATCATAAAATGAAAAGTACATTCTTCAAAGTGACGCTTACAATACCTCCAATAAATAGTTTGTAGTGAAATAGCTACAACCAACATCAAAAAGGAATAAAAAATAAGCTTATCATAGTTTGACACCCATAGCAGATAAACAATACCAAGTTTTGCAAAGGCCTCATATATACTAATATAAGCAAAAACATTCATACGCTCGTGTGCAATTATGCTTGCATTGAAGGGAACACTTATCAAATTTATACAAAATGTTAACACACTAAACTGAAAAACCCAGTTTGCAGCGCTCATTCTGTCCGGGCTTATATTAAGTTCCGTATTAAGGAACCATAAGCCAAACGTTTCAAATGCAACTAGAACAATTAAAGCCATCAATAAGTGGATTGTTATCGTTCCACTGAAGATTTTCCCCATTTGAGGATTATCCTTCCCCAGTTCAAAAGAGATAAAACGTTGACTTGCATTAACAAGAGAGGCGCTTAAAATGGAAAACATGGCTACGAAACCACCTATAATATTGTATACTCCATAGTCATCTACACCAAGGGCCATAAGTACAACACGGCTGGTGTATATACCAACCGCCATAACGATAATAGATCGTACGTAGAGGAATGCGGTGTTTTTGGCTATCCCTTTGGTGTCTCTTATATTATTAGCTGTATGCATTATAGCTTTACCAAATTATCAATAACAAAATGGAAGTAGAATAATTCTGACATCATTTCCTGATACCGTTGACCTAAATGACTTCGCAGTAATCTGTAAGTTCATCGTTTTTAAAAATTAATATAAACTTGTCTTATTATCAAATGGAGAATCAAAGTCCTTCAGTAAGACATGCTTAGTGTCTTTTTCACTCAATAAAGCCTTCTCAGTTGGAATCATCCAATCAATACCCAAACTGCCATCGAGAATAGAAATACCACCGTCAGCCTGTGGTGCATAAAAGTTGTCGCACTTATACTGGAATATAGCTGTTTCACTTAACACAGCAAAGCCATGAGCGAAGCCACGGGGCACAAAGAGCTGACGATGATTTTCCTCAGTCAGTTCCACGGCTATATGCTGGCCGTATGTAAGGCTACCTTTGCGAATATCCACAGCTACGTCTAAAACTGCGCCTTTCACACAGCGCACAAGCTTGCTCTGAGTGAATGGTGGACGCTGAAAGTGCAGTCCTCGCATCACTCCATATGAGGACATACTTTCGTTATCTTGAACAAAATTGATGTTCAAGCCTGTCTTCTCAGCGAATTCTTTAGCGTTAAAGCTTTCCAAGAAATACCCACGGGCATCACCAAATACCTTTGGCTCAATGATGAGCACACCTTGAATATTTGTCTTTATTACGTTTATCATTAATCTTGAGTTAATGTTCTGGAATTTACTTCTTCTTTCATTTCGTCAATGACCTTCAAAAGGTATTGACCATATTGATTCTTGAGCATTGGCTTAGCCAATTCTCGCATATTTTCTTCACTAATCCAGCCATTGCGATAGGCTATTCCTTCCAAGCAGGCGACTTTCAAACCTTGGCGCTTCTCAATGACTTCCACAAAGGTGCTGGCCTCAGCAAGGCTATCGTGTGTGCCTGTATCCAGCCAAGCAAAGCCACGACCAAAGACTTGGACCTTCAGTTCACCGTCCTTCAAGAACTCTTGGTTTACAGTGGTAATCTCCAGTTCACCACGAGCAGAGGGCTTAATATGCTTTGCAACATCAACCACTTTGTTCGGATAGAAGTAGAGGCCTACTACAGCATAGTTGCTCTTTGGCTCTTTGGGTTTTTCCTCAATGCTCAGGCAATTACCTTGTTTATCAAACTCTGCTACACCATAACGTTCAGGATCGTTCACCCAGTAGCCAAAGACTGTAGCCTTTTTGTCCTCTTCTGCAGCCCTTACTGCTTCTTTCAGTTTATCAGTAAAATAGCTACCATAGAAG
>JAEEGL015140511.1_pt1 | contig 11100 bp, 4 predicted proteins | sample 9134231 | NCBI WGS metagenome assembly JAEEGL01 (sample SAMN16246548, study PRJNA631951) | gut metagenome | biome: gut microbiome; feature: rumen; material: fiber-attached | host: Bos | place: Iran: Karaj | collected 2018-10
AACAAAGAGGCCGACCCATTGGGCCGGCCTCGATGATTAAGGCGTGTGCGGGAGATTAAGGCTCGACGGGAGTCTCAGGCTCCACAGCGGGCTCTTCGTCGGTCTGGGAGTCAAGACCACGCATGATGATCTTGTAGCCGTCGGACTTGAGCTCGTGCTCCTTCATCCACTTCGTACGCAGCGTCACGGTCACAGGGATCTCGACGATACCGGAGAACTCGATCTGGCTGGTGTAGTCGTAGGTAAGGGTCGGGATCTCACGGATACGAGCCTTCGCATCCTCATTGATCTCGATGGTCGGATTGCCTTCCTCATCCTCACCTGCGGTGGCAAGCTGCTGCTCGATGAGCTCATCAAGCGTGACAGGCTCGCCGTCGAGGACGTAGCGGACACCCTGGCTGAAGTTCTTCCGCAGATCCCAAGGCAGTTCACTCAGATCGAAGTCGACCTTCGTGTCGATGTCGTAAGCCGCGTCGGCGTAGACACCCTCACCGTAACCGTTCGCACCGTCACCGAAGACATAGACGCCATTCTCCATGACCGGGAAGTTCAGGACGTTGGTGCCCTTGTCCGGGCGGATGTCCATGAAGCTGATGCCACCGAGGATGTCGACGGTCGTCGGCTCATGCTTGTCGAGGTCAAGATACTGATCCTTCGTCACGAACGGCTTGAACGGAGTCCAGCGGACAAGTTCGTAGTCATTGTAGAGGAGCGCATCGGAAATCATGGCGTAACGAGGATCTTCACCCTGGTAAGGACGCTCGACCGTGAAGCGGGTCGGGACATCGAAGGTTTCGATACCACCTTCGATACCGGACTCGATCGTCATGTAGCCACGCATCGGGATGAAGTACTCGTAAGTCCTGTAGTAGAACGTCGTGTGGGCATAGTGCGCTTCGAGATCCTGCATCTTGCTGTCGTCCCAGAGGTTGGCATAGGTCAGGAAGTCGGGCTCAAGCTTGTCGATTTCCGGAAGTTCAACCTCGTCGGAGATGTAGCTGATCAGGTTCGCCTCGTCAGTGTAGTACTTGTAGAGACCTTCCTGCTCCTCGACCGGAGTGTACTGGAAGTTGATGCTCAGGCGGGCCTCGTCAGCCTCCTCAGGAGTGATGATCTGATCGTTCTCATCCACCACGTTGAAGGCGATCTCCTCGATGTTCATGTAGCTGACATCGTACTTGCTCAGGACCTGACGGCTCTCTTCGTAGAGCGGGGAAGCCTGGGTGAACCAAACCTTCTTGTCCTTGTAGTCCTGGCCGTTGACCTCCTTGAAGTTGGCGTAAGGAACAACCGCACGGCGGGTGTAGTTCGGCTGGTGGAGGAAGTTGTAGCCCGGGACCTCGTACTTGAGGGTCCAGAGGATCTGGATCTCCTGGCCGATGTAGCTGCACCAGTTGCGCTGGAGGTTGTCGTTCTCGTGCTCGTCGTCCTTCTGGATGACGTCGACGATGTTCTTCAGCTGCTTAGGAGTGAGCTTCTTGCTCTTCTGGGTGTGGAGGTAGCCTTCCTCGTTGGAGAAGCGGAGCCACTTGATGTCACCAGGCTCGGCAGCGGAAACGCTCTTCGGCTCTTCGCCTTCGACATTCTTGATTTCAGCCGTGGCGAACTCCTCCCAGGTGGCGAAGTCGTCGGCGGTCAGGATGTACTTGCCATCCTCGTCAACAGCCTTGAAGGCCTCCCAGATCTTGTCGTAGCAAACGACGGACTCGCCATAGTAGAGACCGGTCTTGGCATCGTAGCCATACTGCGGGGTCACACCCTCTGCGCTGGACATCACAGTCTCGTTGCCTTCCACGTCGAAGAGCTTGTAGGTGTACTCCTGGTTGATCGTGAAGACGATGTCGCCAAGATCGATCTGGATCGGATCGCGAGGACGGTCGATGGTCGTGATGGTCACAGTGACCTTGACCTCGGCGCTTTCGTTCTCGACGTAGCAGACAACCTTGTACTCCTTGTCCCACGCGAACTTCTGCATCTCAAGGAGATACTTGCTGTCAGCATAGGTGGAACCGATGTACTCGAACGGAAGCTCAGTGGCAGCCTCGCCGTCAACGGAGATGCTGGCGCCATTGCGCTGGATGGTCGGGTTGAACTTGCCATTCACCAGGAAGTCCTCAGCCTTGGCACCGATGGTGGAGAGGCCGTCGCTCTTGACAGTCAGGACAACCGCATCGTCCTCGACACGGGCGTAGAACGGAGCTTCAGCAGCAGTGTCGTCGCCGGTGGTCGGATCGTCACCGGTGGTCGGATCGTCACCGGAAGCCTCGCCGTCACCTTCGCCGTCGCCGGCAGCCGCAGCGTTGGCAGCGACAAACAGGGCGTGGTCGATGGCGGCATCGATGGAATAGGTCCAGCGGATGGTACCCTCGAGTTCGACCTCAGCCTGGGCCTTGGTGATCTCGACTTCGCCTGCGCCATAGACATTGCCAAGGCAGGTGCTCCAGGTGTAGGTGACAGTCACGACGTCACCGACAGCCTCTTTGAGCTTGCTGAGTTCGTTGGTGCCCATGGCAACATTGGCATAACCGTCCTCGCTCTCGCTCTCGGTGAAGTAACCGTTCTCGTCGGTACGGGCAGGAGAAGAATAGTCATACTCGTAACCGGTCATGGTCGGCTGCGGGAGAACGACACCAAGCTTGTTGGCGGCCTCGGAGAAGCTCATGACCTCACCGTCGATCTCGACTGCAGGAGCGCTGCCGTCCAGGACGGTCTTGGTTTCCTTGGAGATGTACGGGAGATCCTGGTGCTCGCCGTCGGCGATCATCGGGTTGCCCTTCTCATCCTTCTTGACGTTGCCGTCCTCATCCATATAATAGAGGTCAGGCAGGAGCTTAACATCGACGGAGATCGCCGGATAGAGGATCTCGTAGGTGCTGGAGATATCGGTGAAGTCGGTAACGACCTCTTCCTCTTCGCCTTCCTCACCCTCGTAGTGGATGATGGGATCCTTGCGGATTTCGAGGGCGACAGCGAAGTTCTGGCGGTCTTTCCACTTCAGGTACTCACCGGCTTTCCAGATCGGGAAGCGGAAGAAGTCGGCATAGGCGGAAGAGAAGACGCTGTAATCAGGATAACCCGCCCACTCCGGATCCGGATCTTCCATAACCGTAGTTTGACCGTATTCGTCGAGAATCGGATTGCCGTTTTCGTCCTCCTGGATTTCCACAAGCACGAGAGGATTACGGTAACTATATCCGTAGTTAAAGAAATAATAGGCATCATTACCCGTCGTCAGTTCATACTTGTAGTACGGACCGAAACGGTTGGCAGCAAACTGGGAAGAAGCCACGTTGTGCGGGAGGACCGTGTAGGTCACATAACCGGTGGCGTTGTCACCCTCGACGCTGAGGATCTCGAAGCTCGGGGCCTCGGCGACATCGTCGCGCGTCTTGACGGTCTTGACATCGAAGACGGAGACCGTGACATCCTGCTCCTCGTCCTTGATCTGGTTGTTGGTCAGGAGGGCAAGGGTCTCGGCGAGGTTCTCAGGGGAAACCTTGTAGACGATCTTGGTCGGCTGCTCGATGTAGGTCTCGAGACCTTCTTCCTCGGTAGCGATCGGTTCGTCATCATACCACTCAGGCTCCTCCAGCTCGATCGGATCGGAGTAGATGCGGGCCATGTTGATGGTGATCTTCTTGTCATCGTAGTCCGGGACATAGACGACGCTCTGGATCTGGTTGAAGAGCGAATCCCACAGGAGATTCATGTAACCCATCAGGATATTGATGATCGAATCGAAAGCGGAGGCGAGGGCGCCAACCTGTTGATTGGTATAGATGTTCGCCTGCCGGATCGCATCAGCCTTGGCCTGGTCGATCAGACCGCCTTCCTTGGTGATCTCGGTGATCTGCTCGGCGGCATCTTCGATCTGTTCCTTCAGACCGCCTTCACCGTTGATCTGGGTGTCGAGGTCGTCGATCTTCTGGGAGAGCGGATCGATCACATCCTCCTGGAGCTTGGTGATCTTACCGTCGGCGTACTCCTTGGCAGCGGCGAGGGCGTCGGCAGCAGAGTTGTCGATGTACTTCTTGAGTTCGCTGTCGAGCCAGGCGGCCGTGTTCGTCAGGCCGTAGATCTCGCCCTTCGCCTCGTCGATGAGCTGACGGGCATACGCCTCGGTGATGTAAGCCTCGAGGGCCGTGTTGATGTGCTGGTCGATGATACCGCCATCCTCGGTGATATCCTGAAGGCTCTTGGCAATCTTGGCCAGTTCGCCATCCTCGCCGTCGATCTTGTTGAGACGGTCAAGGATGCCGCCCTCATTGTTAATGAGAGCATCGAGACCGGCAACGGTCGGGTTGAGAATAGCAAGCGCACCGGTAACGGTAGCGATGGCATCGTCGATGTCCTTCAGCGTGGTCTTGGAAGCGCCGATGAAGTCCTTGAAGGTCTGGACTTCGCTCTCGTTGGCAGCCTGGAAAGCCTTCAGCTTTTCGATGTCGGCCTGGATCGTGGCGATCGTGCCGTTCTCACCCGTCAGCTTAGCCATAGCGTCTTCAAGATTCCCGACACGGCCTTCGAGACCGGCGATCTTGCCATTGATGTCCGATTCGAGATCAGACACGCTCTTTGCGACATTGCCAATCTCCTTGTTGAGGGCAGCGAGTGCTTCGGCAACGGTAGCGGGCTGGCCGTCGACCTTGATGTCACCGATCTTGGCGTTGATGTTGTTGATCTGGGTCTGGAGGGCATCCGAAGCAGCCTTGACCTTCTGGTCGATGATACCGTCGGTCTTGGTGATGGCGGTAATCTTGTCGTTCAGGTCGTCAGAAACCTTTTTCAGGGCATCGGCAGCATCCTTCGCCGTCTTCTGGTCACCCTGGGTGATCGCGTTGGTCAGATTGTTGATCGCGGTCTGCAGGTCGGTACGGATCTGCTGATCAGCCTCGCGAAGGGGTCCCAACTGAGCCTCGACATCGCTGATCATCTTGGGGAGCGTCACTTCGACGGCCTTCTTGAGATCCGCGTCCGTTCCAGTGAGAATCGTGAGCTGTTTCTCAATGGACTCGAAATGGGAGGAAGTCCCCAATTCAAGCTGATCGATGCGTTCATTCACCTTGTGAATGTCCGCCTCGGTCGCACATCCAGCCACCAACAATGCTCCACCCAGGAGCAAAGCGGAAAGTTTGGAAAATTTAATCATAAATGTTTGAAATTAATAATGTTGTATAAACTTTATTATCAATTACTTCTAACATGAAATGGACCCTCTTGGGGCCACGACCCCCCGCAATTGGGGCCGTTTGCCATTTGGGCACAAAACATATTATACTGCAAATTTAAGAATAAAAATTGAAAAAAAGCAAACAATTTGCGCGGAAACGACGGATTTTCTTGCAGGGAAGGCCGTTCGAAAGCATAAAAAGAACCACCCCGGGCCCGGAATCCGGCCCCGGAGACCGGCCTTCCGGCCGGCAGGGTAGGTTTAGGAGTGACGGACTCTTTCCGCACGGGAAGGGGAAAGACGGACAAGGCAAGCGTTGCGGTCAGCTTTACTTTCATCAGGTCACATTCACTTTCAAGGGGTAAAGATACCTATTTATTATTTATAATGCAAATTTTTTGCGCGAAAGCGACGGATTCCCTATCTTTGAGCATATGAAAAGAAGTATTCTCGCACTGGCCGTCCTGTTATCGGCCCTTCCCGCGGCGGCGCAGTCCTATGGCGTCGTCCGTATCTCCGTCTGCAACCTGCGTCAGACGGCCGCCTATGATGCGGAAATGGTCTCGCAGGCCCTGCTCGGCACCCCCGTCCATATCCTGCAGGTTTCCGCCGGAAACAACTGGCCCGAAATCCAGGGGCCGGACGGATACACCGGCTGGGTCCATCCCGCAGGGATCCAGATCCTGACGAAAGCGGAGTATTCCGCCTGGAACGCTGCGGAAAAACTGGTCGTGACCGCCCTCACCGGGACGGTCTTCGCCGCGTCCTCGAAAAAGGCGGCGACCGTTTCCGACGTCGTCGGAGGAGACCGGCTCCGCTTCCTGGGGAGCGCCGGGCGTTTCTGGAAGGTAGGGTTCCCGGACGGGCGGGAGGGTTACCTGGCCAAATGCGACGGCGAACCGGAATCCCGCTGGCGCAGGTCCCTGGACCGGAGCGCGGAAGCCATTCTCCGGACCGCCCGGTCCATGACCGGTTTCCCGTACCTGTGGGCCGGCATGTCCCCGAAAGGGATGGACTGCAGCGGTTTCGTCCGGGCAACGCTCGCCATGCACGATATCATCATCCCGCGCGACGCCTCCCAGCAGGCGCCGAAGGGCGAACGGATCGATCTTTTCCACGACGGAGCCGCCGCACCGGACCTTTCCCCGCTCCTTCCCGGCGACCTCCTCTTCTTCGGCCGCCGCGGCGGGGACGGGACGAAGGAACGGGTGTCCCATGTGGCCTTCTACCTCGGCGGGGGGCAATTCATCCATTCGCTCGGGCTCGTGACCGTCGCAAGCCTGGACCCCTCCGCCCCGGATTACGACGCCTACAATACCGGCCGGCTGCTCTTCGCATCCCGGATCCTTCCCTTCATCGACCGGCAGGAAGGGCTCTGCACCACCGCAACCAATCCCTATTATAATGAATAGGACAAGACGCGATTTCCTGAAGACCGCCGGCACGGCGGCCCTCGGCGCAGGACTCCTCGCCGGCTGCGGGGGCATCCGCTGGAAACAGGAGCGGTCCGTTGCGACCGGCGGCAGGATGAAACTGAGCTGGTTCCCCTACGAACTCAAACTCCGGCACACATTCACGGTCGCCTCCTACAGCCGCACGACGACGCCGGACGTCCAGGTCCAAATCGACTATGAGGGCTTCACCGGTTATGGCGAAGCCTCCATGCCTCCCTATCTCGGCCAGAGCGTCGAGAGCGTGACGAAGTTCCTCGGGAAGGTGAACCTGGAGCAGTTCAGCGACCCCTTCTGCCTCGAGGACATCCTCACCTATGTGGACTCCCTGTCCGAGGGGGACACCGCGGCGAAGGCCGCCGTCGACATCGCCCTCCACGACCTCGTCGGCAAACTGCTCGGCGCGCCGTGGTACCGGATCTGGGGATATGATCCCGCCAAGGCGCCGGACACGACCTTCACGATCGGGATCGACACGGCGGATGTCGTACGGGAAAAGACGCGCGAATGCGCCGGACAGTTCAACATCCTCAAGGTCAAGGTCGGACTCGACAACGACCGGGAGATGATCACGACGATCCGCGAGGTCACGGACCTCCCGATCGCGGTCGATGCCAACCAGGGGTGGAAGGACCGCAACCAGGCGGTCGAGATGATCCACTGGCTCAAGGAGCAGGGCATCGTGATGGTCGAGCAGCCGATGCCGAAGGAGCGGATCGACGACCTTGCCTGGGTGACGGAACACAGTCCGCTGCCCGTTTTCGGCGACGAGTCCGTCCAGCGGCTCCGCGACGTCCAGGCCCTCAAGGGCGTCTTCTCGGGCATCAATATCAAGCTGATGAAATGCACGGGCCTCCGCGAGGCGCACAAGATGCTCGAATTCGCGCGCGGGCTCGGGATGAAGGTCATGGTCGGCTGCATGACAGAGACCTCCTGCGCCGTCTCCGCCGCGGCCCAGCTCTCCCCCGCCGTCGATTTCGCCGACCTCGACGGCAATCTGCTGATCGCCAACGACCGCTTCGACGGCGTCCGGGTCGTCGGCGGCCGGCTCACCCTTCCCGACCGCCCGGGCATCGGCGTGGAACTGCTATGAAAAAGAGCGACCTGATGAAAAAGAGCGACCTGCTTTTCTGGGGGCTCTGCCTGCTGGTCGTCGCCTGGTTCGCCGGGCAGCGCATCGTGCGGAGCCGCGCCGCCAAGGCCTGGGAGGCCGAGCGGCAGGAGCGCATCGCCAAGGACTTCAACTGCACCTATGACGAGGTGAAAGCCTATGTGGCACAGTATATTCCGGACGTCAGCGACTCCCTGATGGAGGCCTGGAGCGCCTCGAACCGCCTGGAAAACATGGACATCGGCGGAGAGCGCCGCTACTTCAAGAAGGCGGCGGCGAACCTCTTCCGCATCGACGCCGCCTGCGCGGCCGCGAAAGCCGCGGCCGACTCGGCCCGGCGCCTCCCGGCGGGGGCTTCGGGTGCCACGGGCGCTGCCGAAGCTTCGGGGGCTTCGGGCGTTGCCGGGGCAGCCGGGGGTGCTGGGGTTGCCGGGGCTGCTGGGGCTGCTAGGGCTACGGGTGCTGCCGGGGCTGCCGCGACTGCTGGGGCCGCTAGGGCTACGGGGGCTGCCGGGGCTGCCGCGACTGCTGGGGCCGCTAGGGCTACGGGTGCTGCCGGGACTGCCGGGACTGCCGGGGTCTCGGGGACCGCGGGGGTCTCGGGGCTCTCGGGGCATGATGCGGACGACGCGGCCGTTATCCCGCTCCTCATCGGGCAGGTCCGCGCCCAACTCGCAGCCGGAGGGGACGACGGCGCGCCGGACCGTTTCCTCGGGACGCCCAAGACCTACCGGGTCCGCTACACGCTGACCGTCAATGCCGATGCCGTCCCCGCCGGGGAGACCGTCCGCTGCTGGCTGCCGTTCCCGCGGAGCGATGTCGCCCGCCAGACCGGCGTCCAGCTGCTCGCCACGAGCGAGCCGTCGCCGGTCCTCTCTCGGCCGGATGACGCCCATTGCACCGTCTATCAGGAAAAGGCGGCCGTCGCCGGAGAGCCGACCGTGTTCTCCGAGGAATTCACCTACACGGCCTGCGGCGAATGGCATCCGCTGTCGGCGGAGCGTGTGAAACCGTATGTCAACAATTCGCGGATGTACCTGGAATTCACCGCCGAACGGCCGCCCCACATCCGCTTCAGCCCCGAAATCCGGGCACTCGTCAAGACGCTCGCCGGCGACGAGACCAACCCGTATCTGCTGGCCCGCAGGTTCTTTACCTATGTCAACGACAACTTCCCCTGGGCCTCCGCCCGGGAGTACTCGACGATAGAGGACATCCCGGCCTACGTGCTCCGGGAGGGCCACGGCGACTGTGGGATGGTGACGCTGCTGCTGATCACCCTCTGCCGCTGCGCCGGCATCCCGGCCCGCTGGCAGAGCGGCTTCATGATGCACCCCTCCGGCTGGAACCTCCACGACTGGGGCGAATTGTACTTCGAAGGCGTCGGCTGGGTTCCCGTGGACGAATCCTTCGGCATCCCGCCCTACGCCGCCCGGACGGAGCCCCTGCTCGGCGACTGGGCACCGCAGGGCGATCCCGTCCTCACGCTTCCGGAAGCCGAATTCTTCTATCTCGGCGGCATCGACCCGTACCGGATGACCGTCAACAGCGATTTCAGCGCGCCGCTCTACCCCCCGCAACGCTTCCCCCGCAGCGAAACAGTGGATTTCCAGCGCGGCGAGGTCGAATGGCGTGGCGGCAACCTCTACTTCGACCAGTGGTCCTACCGCATGGACATCGACTACCTGTAAAAGCGGCATCGCCGCAAGCAAATCAAGGCATTGCAGCCCATGGCGAGGTCTATACCGTAACGCCGCGGGCAAATCAGGGCGCTTTTGCCCGCGGCAAAGGCAAAACATCACCGCCGCGGGCAAATCAGGGCGTTTCCACCTGCGACGAGAGCAAAACCGTAACGCGGCAGGCAAATCAGGGCATTTCCGCCTGCGGCAAAGGCAAAACGTCACCGCCACGGGCAAATCAAGGCGTTTTTGCCTGTGGCGAGAGCAAAACCGTAACGCGGCAGGCAAATCAGGGCATTTCCGCCCGCGGCGGGGGCAAAACCGTAACGTGGCAAGCAGATGGGGGCCGTTGTGAAGCACCAATAACAGCACCATCTCCCATTCTTGTCGTTACAGGTGTCGCGGAATGGACCTATAACAACGTTTTAGCCCCTTTTTGTCGTTACAGGTGCCATGGGGTGGACCTGTAATAACACTTTCGCCCCTTTTACTGTTAATAGGTGCCGCGAGCAAATTAAGGCATCACCGCCCCCGGCGAAGGTAAAACCATGGCGTCGCGGGCAAAAAAGGGCGTTTCCGCCCGCGGCAAAGTCAAAACCATGGCGTCGCGGGCAAATCAGGGCGCTTTTGCCTGCGACGAGGGCAAAAAGTCACCGCGGCGGGCGAATCAGGGCGTTTCCGCCCGTGGCAAAAGGATAAGCAGGGCCCGGGAGGCAAGGGCGAAACATAGATAGCAGTACCGAAGATCAAACAAACTTCCCGTAAAAAGTGCTGCACGCTTATGGCCTTCAGAGGCCGATATCGTGCACAACTTTGAGTTTCAAGTGCAAGTGCTGCACGCCTTTGCCCTCCAGAGGCCGATTCTGTGCATGACTTTTTTCAAACGCTTGTGCGCGCTGCCACGAAAGCATGGACAGAATAGCCTCTAGTGGCACGCGTCGGGGCTGTGGCGAGATAGGCGGTCTTCCAAATCTTTGTTCACGTTGTGGGCCGTCCATCGGCGGAGGGACAGGGAACCGGACAAGTTTGTCCGAAGGCCGATCCCCTGTCCCGGAGCATAGAAAGGACGGCCATGAAGTGCCTTGTACAAAAGCATAGAAAGGACGGCACTGGCGAATAATGCGGGATCGATCAAGTGCGGAAGGACGTGGCGGCTAACTGCTTGACAGTGAGCAGAATCATAAAACTCTCGGACGCAAAAGCGTGCCGAAAGTTTGCATAAAACACTAATGTACAGCACTTTAACCGCCACGACTTGCCGCGGAAAGGTCGGCCGAACGGCAGACAACTTTACGCAGGAAGCAGGGGCCAGGAAACATACAACTTTTCGAAGAAAGACTGGACGGACGGCAGACCACTTTACGCGGAAAAGGAGGGGCAGGGAAGCATACATCTTTTCGAAGAAAGACCGGACGGGTGGCAGACCACAATACGCAGGAAGCAGGGGCCGGGAAGGACACCACTTTACGCGGAAAAGCAGGGCCGGGCGGCAGGCTTTTTTGCAGGTGCGGCAAAAAATGCCTATCTTTCGGCATGAAAGCCGTAAGGGGCTCAGCCTGACGGTTTACGGCTACGAGCAAACCTTGTTATTGACACAATGATGAATACATCCCATCACGTCCGGCCAATTGTGGCCCTTGCCGCCCTCGTTGGGGCTATCAGCTTATCTTTCAGCGCTGTGCCGACCGCCGG
>JAEEGL015979406.1_pt1 | contig 11100 bp, 12 predicted proteins | sample 9134231 | NCBI WGS metagenome assembly JAEEGL01 (sample SAMN16246548, study PRJNA631951) | gut metagenome | biome: gut microbiome; feature: rumen; material: fiber-attached | host: Bos | place: Iran: Karaj | collected 2018-10
AAGAACCAAACGCAAGCTGGTTGCCTCTCTGGGCGTTGCCCTTCATGCGGCCTTTCTGTTCCCTTCTAAACTTTGTTTTCTTAGGTTGTAACATCGTTTATTGATTTAAAAATAAATATTCAAATTTCCCCAACTCCTTGACACTCAATATCTTAAATACAAATGCCCCGAATTTTGGGACTGCAAAGTTAGTAAAAAAACTGAAAACTCAAACCTTTTTTGCAATTTTTTTGAATCATTTTCGACAAGCAAATCGGATAGTCAAATGACGTAATTTCAGTCACTTCCGCCACCTGGCCATAAAAAATATCCACGCATTTTCGACAAGCCCCAAACGGGCTCTTCTGGCGCTTGAAAGAATGGTCTTTTTTTTGCTTAACTTTGCCCCGTATGTCGAGAAGAATCACAGGCTGGATCGCGGCCGTCGTGCTGCTCCTTCTTGCGCTTCCGGGCCAGGCCCAGAATTCGAAGCGCAGGATGCCGCCGTCCTACATGTATTATATGGTGCAGGACGGGGACACCGTTTATCTCGACACGATCCAGCCTGCCTGGATCTTTCCCAAAGGCAGCCGCGTCAACAAAGCCGACTGGCGGAAATACTGCCGTCTGGTGTACAATTTCAATAAGGTGTACCCCTATGCCCTGCTGGGCAAGAAACTGGCGGAAGAAGTGGATATGACCATCGAAATGGAAAATCTCAAGCGGCGGAAACGGGACAAATACATCAACGACATCCAGTGGCAATTGCTCCACGACTTTGAAGACGCCGTCCGCCACATGACCATCTCTCAGGGCCAGCTTCTCGTCCGCCTGGTGGACCGGGAAATGGGGAAAACACCTTATGCGATCGTGAAAGACTACAAAAGCAAGGCGGCCGCCGGCTTCTGGCAAGGCGTCGCCAAACTTTTCGATCAAGATTTGAAAACCCGCTATGACCCAGAAGGTGTGGATAAGCAGACGGAGCAGCTGGTCCAGCTATGGCAGCGGGGAGAGTTCGATACGTTCTATTACTCGCTCTTCTTCGAGTGGCCTAAAAAGACGGAGATCCCGTCCCAATACCAGTAAGGAGACTCATCTATCCAGGATTTGGTCATCAGCAAGCGCGCCCCCGAAGGCAGCGTCATGTCCACCTGCGCGTGGTAATGCCCGAAGATGAAATAGTCCACCGGATGCTCCTGGGCATACTGCACGGCAAACTGATACAGTGGTTCCTCTTCCCCACGGAAACGGTACGGCGAATGGGACAGGCGATTGCGCCGGGACCAGGCGTTCCCCATCGCGAAAGCGAGGGTCGGATGCAGGGTGCTGAACACCGCCTGGATGGGCTTACAGGCAAAGATGCCGTGCATCAGGCGATAGCCGAAGGGGACGGGGCCCAACCCGTCTCCGTGTCCCACGCAAAAAACTTTTCCATCCGCTTCGAAACGGTACGGCTGCTCCAAGACCCGGATCCCCAGTTCCTCGAAATAATGAAAGCACCACATGTCGTGGTTGCCGGCGAAGAAAAACACCTCCACGCCCGCATCCATAAGCTCTGTCAGCGCAGCGAAAACCCGCACCGAGCCTTTCGGTATGACATACTTGTATTCGTACCAAAAGTCCCAGATGTCTCCCAGCAGATAAAGGGCGCGGGTCTTGTCGGCCGGAATGGAACGAAGGAAAGAGACGAAACGAGCCTCCCGGTCGGCAGGGTCGCCGACCTTCAGTCCCAAGTGTACATCCGACACGAAATAGATCCGCTTTCTGTCCGACATGCTAGAAGAGGGTAAACAGGATGACCAGCAAGCCGACGATGGCACAATAAAGCGCGAACCAGGTCAGTTTGGCCCGTTTGACCAGCGTGATCATCACCTTACAGGCAAACAGCCCGGAGACAAACGCTGCCAGGAAGCCAACGATCAGCGGCAGCGTCCCGACAGTCGACGCTGCCATGTCACCGCCGACCAGGTCCAGGAAAGCTTCTCCCAGAATCGGGATCAGCACCATTAGGAAAGAGAACTGCGCCACATGCTCCCGGCGGACACCGCACAGCAGACCCGTACTGATGGTCGTGCCGGAGCGGGAAAGCCCCGGGATCACGGCGAAAGCCTGCCCGATACCTATCACGAAAGCCTGCCACCAGCCGATGCCATTGCGCGGCGCCACACCGGACGGCAAGGTCTCCCGGCGGGCGGCAGAAGCCCGGTCAGAGAAGAACAGCAACAAAGCCGTCACCAGCAAGGCAATACCAACCACGAGCAGCGAAGAGAACAGCGCCTCCACCTTATCTTTCAGGAACAGGCCGACAAACAAGACCGGAATCATCGAGAAGAAGATCTTGAGAATATAATCCGTCTCGTCGTTGTATTGGAACTTGAACAAGCCGCAAAGCAGTCGCCAGATTTCCTTCCGGAACACGACGATGGTCGCGAGGACCGTCGCGGCATGTACGACCACCTCAAAGACCAGATCTCCGGACGCCTCTACGCCCAGGATCTCGCGGCCGATCGTCAGATGGCCACTGCTGCTGACAGGCAGGAACTCCGTCAAGCCCTGTACCAGTCCCAGCAACAAAGCCTGCAGCCAAGTCATTTCCCGTCCTCCTTCTTCTTGAATACGCCCATGATGGCTACGACCTCCACGACCAACGCTGCGATGATCACGATTGGAGCCGCCACCAGCCGGCGGAAATCAAACATCGCGTAATTGAATACCTGGGGGTCTTTGCTGCCTCCGCCCGCCAGCAGGATAAATCCGGCGATCATCACGAGCAAGCCGGCGATCATCAAGCGCAAGCCTTTGGGCGTTATTGCCATTTTACCTTGATCCATAATTTATTGTCCGTCAAAAATATAATTCATCTTTACTGAGAGAAACGAGCCGCCCGACCACCCAGTAGGTACTCAGGACGCAAATCACCACGCCGGCGACCACCATGATCCCCATCACTGTCAGCAGGATGGGCATCTGGAAGATCTCAAACAATTGGGCAAACTCCCGGCGCACGAAATAGAGTACGACCAGCAGGAAAATGATGGCCAGGAAAGCCGAGAATAAGCCTTGGAATACAGCCTGCACCAGGAACGGCCCCCGGATATAGCCTTTGGTCGCCCCCACCATCTTCATGGTGTGGATGGTGAAACGGCGGGAGAAGATACTCAACCGGACCGTATTGTTGATCAGCACAAAGGAAATGAAGAGCAGCAGCACGATGAATACGCCGAGCAGCAGAGCGATCTTGGTCAGGTTCTGGTTGAGCGCCTCGATCAGAGACTGCTGATAACTGACTTCGTCCACCAGCGGAGACTCCATCAGGATCGCCTTGACCCGGTCCAGGCTGTCGGCCGAGACATAGCGGGCCTCCAAAGTGAGATCAATGGAAGCCGGGATCGGGGAAGACTCGAAGACGCTGAGGAAATCCTCTCCCAGCATCGCCTTCATTTCCTCGGCACCCTGCTCCTTGGACACGAAACGGGTCCCCCGGATAAACGGCAACTGGCTCAACTCCTCCTGGAAAGCCATGGCCTGCTCATCTCCGACTTCCTGCTTCATCAGGACGGAGATCTGCATGTTTTCCTTGAAATAATCGGAGACACTGCCGGCATTCATCAGCAGCAAGGCCGCCAACCCGACCAGCAGCAGCACCAGGCTGATGCTGATCACCGTCGACAGCCAGGCATTGGCCAGCCGCCTGCGAACCAGTCTTTTCTCCACGTTTTTTGCCATTCGCTCGCTTCTTTCCGAATTTACCTCAAAGATAGTGAATTATAAAAATATGAAAAAAAATTCTTACCTTTGTTCAAATCTGACTTTTAAGAAGCAACACGATGGCCCAGATAGCAAAGAAGGTCTTATTCGTCAATTCGGAGATGTCTCCGTTCCTGCCAGACTCGCGGATAGCCGGCATCTGCCGCAATCTGCCCCAGGGTATCCAGGAGCGGAAAAAAGAGATCCGTTCCTTCATGCCTAAGTATGGCTGTATCAACGAACGCAAGAACCAGTTGCACGAAGTGATCCGCCTGTCCGGCATGAACCTGATCATCAGCGACGTGGATCGCCCCCTGGTGATCAAGGTCGCCTCCATCTCCTCCGCCCGGCTCCAAGTCTATTTCCTGGACAACGACGACTATTTCCGCCGCAAGCAGATCGACCGGGATGCGGAAGGAAAGTTCTTTGCCGACAACGACGAACGGGCTATTTTCTTTGCCCGCGGTATCCTTGAGACCGTCAAGAAGCTCAGATGGGCCCCCGATATCATCCATTGCCACGGCTGGATCTCCCAGCTGGTCCCCCTCTACCTGAAAAAGATCTATCGGGACGACCCGATCTTCTCCCACAGCAAGGTGGTCCTGTCCCTTTACGGCGACGCCGATCAGGAGCTCTTTGCCAAGGACTTCGCAAAGAAAATCTGCGCCGGCGGCATCCGGGCGGAAGACATTCCCTTCCTGGCAGAGCCGGATGGCATAAATCTTGCGAAGACAGCTATCGCGTATTCGGATGCCGTCATCTTCGGAGATGACGGAGTCGATGCCCGGCTGGCAGAGTACTGCCAGACGCTCGGACTCCCTGTCCTTCCCTACCAGGCAAAAGCCTTCGAGGACGGCAGCTACATCGACGGATACGACAGATTTTATGATCAGTTGTAAAATGAATCTATCTCTCGTCAGACGCATCTTTACCCTCGCAGGTGCCACAGCCTTGATGACCTGTCTTTCCTGCGTCCGCTTAGACTATAACCTTGGAGCCGATTATCTGGCTACCGACCAGCAGTTTGATACCTTTGTCGCCGAGTTCCCCCTGGAAGACATCCGCATGGTCCCGGCCGACAGCCTGTCCGGCTACTCCCAGACCCGGATCACCTTCGGTGCCATCCGCGATGAGCAGTTCGGACTGACCACGCGCAGTTCCGCGATCACCCTGGTCCCGATGTATGACTCGCTGGACTACGGTTCCAACGCCAAGTTCCGCTATTTCCACATCTCGATGGTTGCAGACACCGTTTCTGTCGCCAAAGAGGAGGATATCTACGCCCACCAGAACATCAATGTCTATGAACTGACCGAGGCGCTCGACTCCACCTTCGACATCAACACGGTGCTCAAGCACGGAACGCGGCGGATCTCCATGGGCGTGCCCGTCTATAACGGCACGGAAGACACGCTGGGCTTTTTCTTCACCCGCGAATTCGGTGAGAAATACATGCATATCACGCTGGAGGACACGAAGAATATGGCCAGCTATACAAAGAAGTTCCCCGGTATTTGCTTCGAGACCGACGCCCCGGCCGGTAATGGCGGGCGGATCAACCTCTTCGACCTGCAGTTGAAGTTCAACAGCAGCTACCATTATATCCAAGGCAACTATGCTGAACTGGCATTTACGGCCACATACAACGGCGTGACGAAAGACACCTCTTTCCTCTTCTATTTCAGTCCGGATCGTTTCTACGATGTGGATTCGCTGATCTACCATGCCAGCTCCGACCTCCCGCAGTACTGCCTCAACGTTTGCGGGCATGAGACCCGGGAGCTGTCCGGCGTGGCGGCGGAGAAGATCTATGTCGAAGGGGGCGGCGGCTTGAAGCCGGTCCTTTCCGCGACAGAGATCCGGGAAAAACTGATCGAAGAGATTTCCCGTCACGGCAATCCCAAAGAGGCGGCTATCAACCGGGCCTCCCTCTCCCTCCCCTTCGAGTTCCCGGAGGACTACAAAGATATGGTCCGCTATCCCCAGATCCTTAGTCCGACCTGCCGTATCCGGACCAGCGCCGGGACCTTGTCTTTTGCCAACCTGACTGACTCCAGCGACTCTTCGGAGGATCAGGGTGATGTCAACCGTTCCCTGCTGGAATATGGCCCGGATATCACCTACCATGCCCAGGCCATCCTCAATCTCACCGACCTGAGCAAGATCCACAACTACGATGTCTGGTTCCTGATCATGGCCAACGAGATCCAGACGACGACGACTTCCGCCGCCGAGCAGGATGAGATGTCCAAGTATTACAACATGATGATGTATTCCTCCTACTACAACGACATGTACAATGGATACGGCGGATATGGCGGATACGGGTACGGCGGCTATGGTTATGGATATGGCGGCTATGGATACGGCGGATACGGGAGCTACTACAACAACTACTACAGCTATATGCTGATGCAGCAGATGTATGGCAATATGAACGCCTCCAACTCGACCACCATCAAGGTGCTGGACAAGGACCGCTACTACAGTGCCGTCCTCAACGGACCGGCCCATCCGGACCGGCGCCCCAAGATGACGATCACTTATTCCTTACCGAAGAGCGGAGAGAACTGATCGTTCTTACTTTCCAGGATAAACGAAAGGCCGGCTTTCACAGCCGGCCTTCTTATTTCGCGAGAGAGAGCGAATTATTTCGCCTGAAGTTTCTCGTTGACTTTGTCGATCGCATCCTTGACGGTGGCAATCGTGCTGGTTTCCTCATCGGGAATCTTGATGTCGAACACCTTCTCGAACTCGAGGAGCAGCTCAACGGTGTCAAGAGAGTCAGCGCCCAGATCATTGGTGAAGCTTGCGGTCTCGGTAACCTCAGACTCTTCAACACCCAATTTGTCGATAATGATCGCTTTAACCTTTTTTACGATTTCATCGTACTCCATAATAGAATTAGTTTATGTTTGTAATTACACGTTAGCACATTTATGGTGCAAAGGTAAAAAAACTATTTGTTATTTGCAAACATCTTCCCCTTTGCTAAGATTGTGCCAGATGCGCAGACCGTTCAGCGAGTTGATCAGATAGAAGCTGTATTTGATGATATAAATCACAGCGTAGGACCCTCCGCCAGCCGACAGCGAACGGGCCCACATCCAGATCGAAAACACATTGACCCCGATCCAAAAAATCCATTGCTCCCGATACGCCGTGGACATCAGCATCTGGCCGAAAATATTGCACACAAGCGGCAACACATCCAGCACGACCGCCATTTTGAGGAAGCCCTGGGCAGCAGAACGGTCGAAGTGTGCGATCACCAGATAAAAGACAATCGTCGCCGCCAAGAACGCCAAACTCAGCCAAGCCCATTGGCCCGTTTTCAGCCGGCGGGCATGGACCTGCCCCTGCGCATTGGAACCCCGCTTCCGCCACTGGAAGAAACCGACAAACTGCATCGGCACGAAATAGACGAAATGCAGCACCGCATTGCCGAGCCCCGAGCCGCCGTCGCGCCAGTTCATCAAGCACATGACCCCATAAATGGCGACATCCAGCAGTCCGAACAAGAAGGTAATGATGTGCCCGTTGGCCGAGCAGACCGTGGCCAGCACGCCCATCAGGGAGCCGAAGGCTGCCAGCAGCAGCAAACCCTGCTCTCCGGGTGCACGCCCGATCTTGATCGACGTAGTCAGTACCAGTGCCACCGTCATCCCGATCAGGATGAAGGCCGAGAACCAGCGATTGAATTTCTGATCATCCATTGGCATTCAAAGCTTCTTTTATGCGACGGGCCAGCGCCGGGCCGACTTGGCCGGCGAGATCCTCGAGGGGCGCGGCAGCGATACGCGACACGCTTCCGAAATGGATCAACAGCCGCTGTTCGGTCTGTTCCCCGACACCCTTGATTTCCCGCAGGGCGGAACGGGTCTGTTGCTTGGAGCGCAGGCTGCGATGGAAGGTGATGCCGAAGCGGTGCGCTTCGTCGCGGATATGCGTGATCAGGCGAAACGCCTGGGAGTTGCGGTCCAGGAAGAGCGGGTACGGATCGCCGACGCGGATGACTTCCTCCATCCGTTCCGCCAAGCCCACGACGGTCAGCTTGTCCTGGATCCCCAGTTCGCAGAGCGCCTGCCAGGCGAAATTGAGCTGTCCCTTGCCGCCATCGATCACGATCAACTGCGGCAAATCGTCCGGAGCCTCTTCCAGCATGCGGGAGTAGCGCCGGTTAACGATCTCCTTCATCGAGGCGTAGTCGTTGGCCCCCACGACCGTCTTGATCTTGAACTTGCGATAGTCCTTCTTGGAAGGTTCGCCGCCCCGGAACACGACGCAGGCCGCAACCGGGTTGGTTCCCTGGATGTTGGAGTTGTCGAAGCACTCCATGTGATCGGGTGTCACTTCCATGCCGAGCGCCTTGCGCAGGTTCTCCAGGGCCATGGCGCGGAACTCATCCGGATGCGAATGTTCCTTCTGCTTAAGGCTGTTGAACTGGAACTCGCGGGCGTTCTTGGCGCTGAGCTCCAGCAGGGAGAACTTGTCTCCCTTGACCGGAATGCGGAACTCCACCCCCTCGATCTCCACGTCCGGCAGGAAGGGCACGATGACCTCCTTGCTCAGAGCGCCGAACTTGCTCTCGATCTCAGCAATGAAGCTGCTCAGCACCGAGGCCGGCTCCTCCTCGATCCCCAGTTTGAATCCCAGGTTGAGCGACTGGATGATCGAGCCGCCGCGGATACGCAGGAAGTTGCCGTAGCTCTCCAACGAATCGGACACCAGCGAGAAAACGTCGCAGTTGAGATCCCGGGCGCTGGAAACGATCGAGCGGGCATAATGCTTCTTGAGCGAGTCGATCTTGAGCTTGTATTCCTGGGCCGACTCGAAGTCCAGCTCCTCAGCTGCCGCATGCATTTTGCCCTCCAGGTCCCGGAGAATCTCGCCGACGCCCCCTTTCAGCAGCGAGACGATCTCCCCGATCCAGCTGCCGTACTCCTCAACCGACACCGCACCGATACAGCAACCCTTGCACTTGCCGATATGAAAGTCCAGGCAGGGACGGATCTTGCCGCGCAGGATCGTATCCGCGTCGATCTTGTGGTTGCAGGTCCGGAGTGGATAGGTCTTGGCAAAGAAGTCCAGCAGGTTGCGGGCATGCATCACGGACGAATAGGGCCCGAAATAGCGGGAGCCGTTTTGGAGAACGCGGCGCGTCAGGAAGACCTTCGGATACGGGTCATTCGTAACGCAGATCCAAGGGTAGGTCTTGGAGTCCTTGAGGAGGATATTGTATTTGGGCTTGTACTGCTTGATCAGGTTGTTCTCCAGCAGCAGGGCGTCCGCCTCGCTGTCGACAACCGAATACTGCGCATCGGCGATCTTGGACACCAGCACGCGGGTCTTGAGATTGAGCCGCTCCGGGGGCACGAAATACTGGGCTACCCGTTTGTGCAGGTCCTTGGCCTTGCCGACATAGATCACATTCCCCGCGGAGTCATAGTAGCGATAGACTCCCGGGGAATGCGGAAACAGCGTTATTTTTTCCTTGACCGTCAATTACTTCTTGGCCTTGACGTAACGGGAAACGTTGGCTTCGATCAAATCCCCGCGCAGGTCGCGGTTCAGGATGATGCCGTCGGGACCGATCAGGATGATGTGGGGGATCCCCTCAATACCGTACAAATCCGTCGGGATCTGCTGGGCGTTAATGATCTGGTTCCAAGTGATACCGAGTTCGATGGCCGCCCGGGCGGTATCTTTGGGCTTGTCCCATACGGCAACGCTCAAGACATCAAAGTCCTCTCCGGCATACTTGTCATAAACGGCTTTGATATTGGGTATCTCAGCCTTGCAGGGACCGCACCAGCTGGCCCAGAAGTCCACGAGGAGATACTTGCCCTTGCCGGCATAGTCGGAGAGTTTAACCGTCGTTGCCTCGGCGTTGTCGGGATCCTGTACGATCGTGAAATCCACGAAAGGCTGGCCGGCCTTGGTGCTCTTCTTGGCCGAAAGGGCTTGTTTGGCGGTCTGGACGAATTCGTTCTCCGTGAGCTTGGGTCCTACGGAAGCGAGCGCTTCTTCCAATTCCTCCAGGGAGAGGAAATAATAGGAGTACTTAAGCGCCTCGAGACCGGCTTCGTCATTATTGTTTTTCTTAAGGGTCTGCTTGCAGAAGTCCTTGATCTCAGTAGAGATCTTGTCTTCCAGTTTACTCACGGCCTTCGCCTGCTGCTCGGCCGTCAGCTCGGCATTTTGTTTGATCGTAACCAGTTCTTCCGCGAAACTCTTCTCGAGCGCTTCCACGCCATCCTTGAACTCCTGGATCTTTTGCTCTACGGGCGCGTTGGCGCAGCCGACCACGGCCATCACGACCGCTGCTGCCATCATTAACACTTTTTTCATACGATATACACCTGATTTGTTTTGTCCGACAAAAAACCGGCTCCGGACGGATCCGGAACCGGCGTAAATATAGTCAATTTTCTGAAAAGAAAACTAACGGGCGTTGCTGTCACGGCGGGGACGACGGTCACGGTCACCGCCACGGCGGTCGCGGCGGTCGCCGCGAGGCGCGCGAGGGGAACCCTGAGCCTGGGCGTTGGCGGCCATGAGGGCGGCAGGAGTGAGATCCTGCTTGCCATAGCGCTCACCGTTGCAGATCCAGACCTTGATACCGAGGCAACCGACCTTGGTGTTGGCGACGGCCAGGGCGTAATCGATGTCCGCACGGAAAGTGTGGAGCGGAGTACGGCCCTCTTTGAACATCTCGCTGCGGGCGATTTCAGCACCGCCGACGCGGCCGCTGATCTGCACCTTGATGCCTTCGGCGCCGACTCTCATCGTGTTGGCGATCGCCATCTTGATAGCGCGGCGATAAGACACGCGGCCCTCGATCTGACGGGCGATGTTGTCCGCGACGATGTGGGCGTCCACCTCGGGGCGCTTGACCTCGTAGATGTTGATCTGGACATCCTTCTTCGTGACCTTCTTGAGCTCTTCCTTGAGTTTGTCAACCTCGGTGCCGCCCTTGCCGATGATGACACCCGGACGGGCCGCATAGATGGTGACGGTGATGAGCTTCAGGGTCCGCTCGATGATGATCTTCGAGAGGCTGGCCTTCGCGAGACGGTTGTTCAAATATTTGCGGATCTCATAGTCCTCCGCGATCTTTTCAGGATAGTTGCCACCGACCCAGTTGGACTCCCAACCGCGGGTGATACCGATTCTGTTGCTGATAGGATTAGTTTTCTGTCCCAGAATTACTCCTCCACAGTTGCGGGTTTGACATCCAGGATGATGGTGACATGGTTGGAACGCTTGCGAATGCGGCCGGCCCGGCCCTGAGGGCAAGGACGGATGCGCTTCAGCGTGCGGCCTTCACCGACCATGATGGTCTTGACATAGACGTTGCCGCTGTCAAGCTCT
>JAEEGL016230304.1_pt1 | contig 11100 bp, 5 predicted proteins | sample 9134231 | NCBI WGS metagenome assembly JAEEGL01 (sample SAMN16246548, study PRJNA631951) | gut metagenome | biome: gut microbiome; feature: rumen; material: fiber-attached | host: Bos | place: Iran: Karaj | collected 2018-10
CCTTAAACTTCCAGAAATTGGGTTTGGTGACCACAATACCTTTTGGTGCCACCTCTGGCTCGTCAGGAACAGGGATGGTCTGCTCCACCAACTCCACATGCTGCTTTACCTTTTTGTTCACATCCTCACGCACAGACCCCGTCTTCTGCAACTGACTCTCTGTATTGACCACCAGGTCAGGACGGCGCATATAAAGGCCCATCATCGCCTCATCGATGGCATCCGTCACCTCATCCCCCGTCTGAGGATGGAGCGACAACACCTTGTTGGCACCCGAGTGATAGAAGGTGGGAGGCGCGAACAGACGATAGTATCGTCCGTCTGACAATTCTTTCTGCAACGAGTCGTTCTTCTGTTGAGCGGCATCCAATTGCTGTCGTAAGACGGCAAGGGAGTCGGTATAGTCCTTCAGTATCTTCTGCGTATTCTGGCGGATATTCTGTGCAGTAGTAATCTGCGTCATCAACAGCCCAATCAGCAGTAGAAATATATTTCTTTTTCTCATTATCTTGTCTATTTTGCGTGGCAAAGATACAAAAAAAGTTCATAATTCATAGTTCAAAGTTCATATTTTTTTCGTACCTTTGCACCTTGTATGCAATTTGAGAAGAAATAATATATAAATATGAATAGAGATACGATTATCGGCTTTGTCCTTATCGCACTGGTACTGATTGGGTTCAGTTGGTATAACAGTCCTTCGAAAGAGGATCTGGAGCTTGCACGTATACAGGACTCCATCGCAGCCGTACAACAGGAAAACGCCAAGAAGGCACAGGAAGCTGCCGCCAAGCAGAAACAAGAAGAGAAGGATACTGCCAAAGTTGACTCCACAGCCCTTTTCTATGGGGCATTGAACGGAACATCCCAGCAGGTCGTCCTAAAGAATGGCAAACTGGAACTGACCCTTGATACGAAGGGCGGCGTCATCAAAAAGGCGAAGATTATGGACTTCAAGGACCTGAACGACGAGAAGGACTTGACCCTCTTTGACGGGGATGACCAGAACCTGAACTTCATGCTGACAGGTAAACAGGACAACATCGTCACTGCCGACCTCTATTTCACACCCACCGAACAGACTGACTCTACCGTGACGATGACAGCATCGGCAGGGAATGGCGGACAAGTCATCCTGAAATACAACCTCGGCAAGGACTATATGCTTGCTTTCTCACTGCAAGCCAAAGGACTCGCCAATGCCTTCGCCCCCTCCTATAAGGAGATGGAGATAGAATGGACAGACCATTGTCGCCAACATGAGAAGGGCTTTTCGTTTGAGAACCGTTATACCGGCATCTTCTATAAGGAGGTTAAGGGCGACACCGACAACCTGTCGGAGTCTTCTGACGAGAACGAGACTATTGAAGAGGAACTCGACTGGGTGGCTTTCCGCAACCAGTTCTTCAGTATTGCCCTGATTTCCAAGGACAATTTCGCCAAGAACGCCAATCTCATCAGTACACTCGACCTAAAGGGGACCGGCTATCTGAAACAGTTTGACACCAAGCTCAAGACGGCCTTCGACCCAACGGGAGCGAAGCCCTCAGAGTTTGAGATGTATATCGGTCCCAATAACTTCCGACTCATTCAGAAAGTGGAACAACAGAGCCAGTTCGGCAAAGACCTCGACTTGGAGCAGTTGGTAAATTTAGGATGGTGGCTCTTCCGACTCATCAACCGCTGGTTCACGCTGTATGTCTTCGACTGGCTTGCCAGCTTCGGCTTCAGCATGGGTATCGTACTGATTCTGATTACCATCCTTTTGAAAGTCATTACCTATCCGATGGTCAAGAAGTCGTATATGTCATCCGCGAAGATGCGCGTCCTCAAGCCCAAACTGGAAGAGGCCACCAAACAGTATGACAAGCCTGAGGACCAGATGAAGAAACAACAGGAGATGATGTCACTGTATTCTAAATACGGTGTCAGTCCGATGGGAGGCTGTCTGCCTATGCTTATCCAGATGCCTATCTGGATTGCGATGTTCTGGTTTGTGCCCAATGCCATCCAGTTGCGCGGACAGAGTTTCCTGTGGATGGACGACCTGTCGACCTACGACCCCATCATTGAATGGACAAACAACATCTGGGGTATCGGCGACCACCTGTCACTGACCTGTATCCTGTTCTGTGCCGCACAGCTCATCTATACGTGGATCAGCATGCGTCAGCAAAAAGACCAGATGATCGGGGCACAGGCAGAGCAGATGAAGGTGATGCAGTGGATGATGTATATCATGCCGCTGATGTTCTTCTTCATCTTCAACGACTACTCATCAGGTCTGAACTTCTACTACTTCATCTCACTGTTCTTCTCCGCAGCCATTATGTGGACACTCCGCAAGACGACCGATGATGCGAAGCTACTCGCCATTCTGGAAGCAAAATATCAGGAGAACAAGAATAATCCCAAGAAGCAGAGCGGTCTCGCCGCCCGCTTAGAGGCAATGCAGAAGCAACAAGAAGAACTGAAGCGTCAGCGACAGAACGGATTTAGGAAATAGCCAACGGCTAATAGCTAATAGCAAACAGCAAAATTATGAAGATTGGATTTGACAACGAGAAATATCTGAAGATACAGTCAGAGCATATCAGGGAGCGTATCGCCCAGTTTAATGGAAAACTATACTTGGAGTTAGGTGGAAAACTCTTCGACGACCATCATGCCTCCCGTGTACTGCCGGGCTTCAAGCCCGACTCAAAATTGAGGATGTTCGCCCAGTTGCGTGACAGCATTGAGATCATCATTGTCGTGAATGCCGAGGATATCGAGCGGAACAAGGTACGTGCCGACTTAGGCATCACATACGACGAGGATGTGCTGCGCCTGCGTGACGAGTTCATGAGTCGTGACTTCATGGTAGGCTCCGTCGTCATCACCCACTATAACGGTCAACAGGCTGCAGACCAGTTCCGCCGCCGTTTAGAGCGTATGGGTATCAAATCCTACTTCCACTACCTCATCGACGGCTATCCCCACAGTGTAGACCTGATAGCCAGTGATGAGGGCTTCGGCAAGAACGACTATGTAGAAACTTCACGCGAGCTGGTCATCGTAACGGCTCCCGGTCCTGGCTCTGGCAAGATGGCAGTATGCCTCTCCCAGTTGTATAACGAGCATAAGCGTGGCATCCGTGCAGGCTATGCGAAGTTTGAGACTTTCCCAGTATGGAACCTGCCGTTGAAGCATCCTGTGAATATTGCCTACGAAGCTGCCACTGCCGACCTCAACGATGTGAACATGATCGACCCGTTCCATCTGGAGGCATACGGCAAGACAGCCATCAATTACAACCGTGATATCGAGATATTCCCTGTACTCAACGCTCTCTTCGAGGGTATCTACGGAGAGAATCCCTATAAGTCGCCTACCGATATGGGCGTGAACATGGTTGGCTTCTGTATCAGTGACGACGAGGTATGCTGCAATGCTTCCAAAGATGAGATTATCCGCCGCTACTATGCTGCTACCAACAAGATGGCAGACGGAGCAGACAACGAGGCAGAGGTGCATAAGATCCAGATGCTCTTCAATCAGGCGAAGATAACGACAGCCGATCGTCGCACTACTGTTGCCGCCAATGAGCGTAAGGCAGAGACCAACGGTCCTGCATCAGCCATGGAACTGGAAGACGGTACCATCATCACGGCAAAGACGACTACCCTGTTAGGATGTAGTGCCGCCCTGATACTGAATGTTATCAAGCACCTTGCCGGCATCGGTCATGACGTGAAACTCATACCGCAGAGTATGATAGAGCCTATCCAGAAGACAAAGATAGAGTATTTAGGCGGCAATAACCCCCGTCTGCATACCGATGAGGTATTGGTGGCACTCAGTGTGCTATCGCAGAACGATGACCAGTGTCGTCGTGCCTTGGAACAACTTCCTAAGTTACGTGACTGTCAAGTACATACGACGATTATGTTAGGGGAAGTCGACCGCAAGATCTTCAAGAAATTAGGATGCGGATTGACTTGTGATCCTATCAAGAAGAAATAACAAAAATCCTGAGCGTTTGCTCAGGATTTTTGTTATTTAATCATCAGACTCAGTATCGTCAGGTCATCATTAGGATCGGCACCATTGCGGTGTTTGTTCACCTCATCCATCAGTTTCAGTACCACCTTCTTGGCATTGTCTAACGACGGGTCGCTCAGTACTTCAATGATACGTTCATCGCTGAACTGTTCCTGTTCCTTATTCTCTGCCTCATTGAGTCCGTCAGAATAGATAAGGAACGGAATTCCACGGATATCATCAATAGTCTCTCCCACAAACTCCAGTCCTGGCCACAGACCGATAGGTGCATTCGACTCCACCTCCATGAACTTGGGAGGATTGCCGTATACTGGCGGATTATGTCCTGCATTACAATAGTCCATACGACCTGTCTTCAGGTCTATCAGTCCCATAAACATCGTGACAAACATACCCTGGTCGTTATTCTCCGTCAGTGCGTTGTTCATACGCGTGGCAATAGCTGCAGGTTTCATGTGCTCCGAACCGAGGGTACGGAACATACGGTTCGCCTGTGCCATGAACAACGAGGCGGGAACACCCTTGCCTGACACATCGCCCAGGCAGAAATACAACTCATCGCCCAATAACTGATAACCGTAAAGGTCACCGCCGATCTCCTTAGCTGGTGTCATTGCGGCATACATATCGATATTCTCGCGATCGGGGAACACATTCGGTACCATCGACATCTGGATATCACGGGCAATACGTAACTCACTCTGGATACGCTCCTTGATCTGCGTCGTCTCCTCCAACTGGTCATAGGCAACCTGTAACTTAGCATGCGCCTCCTCCAGTCGTCCATGAGCCGCTGCCAACTTATGAGCCGCCTTACGCTTATGGAAGATATAAATCAGGAAGAAGACGATAATCAGGACTAAGGCAACACCCGTGCTGACCAGTCGCTGTTGGGTGAGTTTCATTTCCTTCTCGGCAATCTCAGCCTCCTTGCCCTGTGTGTCGTAGAGTGTGGCAAGCTCTGCCGTGGCACTGCTCTTCTGACCCGTAATTGCAGAGTCGAGCAATTCCAGGATACGTGTTCCAGCCACCCGTGCCGAGTCTTTACGCCCAGCCTCAGCATTGGCATGGTACTTGGGAAGCATATAGAGTTGGATATTATCCAGTGACATCTCCATCCCCCAGTCACTGATTGCCTTATCCAGGAAACGGTAGTTATCAGCCGCCTCCTGATAACGCTTGGCCACCATCAGGTAGTCGTTACCCAGAATCTTACCGGAAGGCGTATGGGCAAACTTCGTCTCCTTGAAACGCTGATAGGCCTCAGCAGCCTCCTTCGACTTATGCAGTCCCTCCTGGGCAATGGCACGCATGATCTCGATACGTCCCTGATATTCGTCGAAATACTCCTTACGTGCATCGGGACGCTCACGGTACTTACTCAACAGCATCTCCGTGCGGTCAATCCAATAGATAGACTCCGCATAACGACGGGTATTGATATATGCCTGACTGGTATATACCGTACCCAGCACTGCCTCCTGGAATCCACGACCGGTAGTATCCGTCTGCCAGCGATTGGCATAGTGACCACGGGCAGTGATAAAACTTTCCTTCGCCTCCTCGTCACGTCCCAGGTTCAATTGGCAACAGCCGATATTATTCAGCAGGATGGCATAGTCGATGTCTGAGCCTATCCCCGTCTTATCCATTCTCTTCACAGCAGGGATGGCTACCTGCAAGGATCCTTCAAAATCGCCCTTCACCAACAATATCTCAGACAGGCGACGGGCACACTTGTTATAGCTCAACTGGTCCAGAGCCGTCTTGACCTCACACTCCAATGCCTTGCGGTAACAAAGTTCTGCCATACGGTACTGTCCCTCATGGTAATACGCCACGCCACGCCAACGGTTGGCATTAAGCTGAGAGATATCCCCGACAATCTCAAAACTGTCGGCAACAGCCCTCAAACGTTCATAGTTCATCGTCACACCAATGTTAAACAGAACACTGTCGGCACGACTAGCCCGTACCTCACGGCGTTTGGCACTATCGCACGATATACCGCTGAGGATGAGGAGCAGCAATGCAAGTATCGTATAGAACGACTTTTTCCTCAATAACATACGCATTAATAGCTACAATACGATGCAAAGATACGAATAAGTGGGCAAAGCGCAAAAGAAAAGAAATATTTTCTTTTCATTTACGAATTATTTTGTACCTTTGCATTCAATATCCACATCTTATGAAAAGATTACTGACCATCGCAGCTATGGCATTAGGGTTAATGCCTGCCGCTATCAACGCACAAGAAGACGTGATTGGAAAGAGTAGTATTCAATTGAAAAGCCGGATGATGACCCCGGAAGCCCTCTGGGCAATGGGACGCATCGGTACCGTTGAGGCATCTCCCGACGGCAAGCGTGTCGTCTATCAGATAGGTTACTACAGTGTGAAGGCGAACAAGAGCCGTCAGGTCATCTATGTCATGGATGCCGATGGTGCCAACAGCCGACAACTGACAGCCAAAGGTTCCAAAAGCGAGACAGATCCGACATGGTTGGATAATGAGACCATCGCCTTTATATCCGACGGTGAGATATGGTCGATGAAAGCCAACGGTTCCGACCGCAGGCAGTTGTCGAAAACGGACGGCAAAGTGGAGGGTTTCAAGTTCTCACCCGACCGTACGAAGGTCATCATCCTCCAGAGCATCCCCTTCCACGATGTCATCCAGAAGAATCCCGACGACCTGCCCAAGGCAACGGGTCGCCGGGTCACTGACCTAATGTACCGTCATTGGGACCACTATGTGGAAAGCATCCAGCATCCGTTTGTCTGTTCAGTAAGCGGCTGTGACATAGCCGCAGACGCAACTGACATTCTCGAGGGCGAGCCTTACGAGTGTCCGATGGAACCGTTCGGCGGTATTGAGCAACTTGCCTGGAGTCCTGACTCCAAGACTATTGCCTATACCTGTCGTAAGAAGACGGGACTGGAGTACTCCATTTCCACCGACTCCGATATCTATCTTTATAATATAGGTACGCGTAAAACCACGAATCTCTGTAAGCCCGAGGGCTATGTGTCTCCCAAGGTAGATCCTACCATCACACTCGCCACACAGGCTGTCAATGCCAAGGATAACCTGAAGAATAACGTGGGCTACGACCAGAACCCGCAGTTCTCACCAGATGGCAAATATATTGCTTGGCTGTCGATGGAGCGTGACGGTTATGAGGCCGACCTTAACCGTTTGTGTATTTGTGATTTAGCAACAGGCACGAAACGCTACCTCAATTGGCAAAGTGACATCGATGCCTTCTGTTGGGCTCCTACTGCTGTCGGCAAAAAACTGAAAGCTGCTGACCCACAGTTCTATTTTCTGAGCGTATGGCACGGCTGCTGCAACATGTATGCAGCCAGCAACAAGGGCGACGTAACACAGCTCACCGAGACGTGGGACGACTGGACGAGTCTGCAGCTAGCCAATGACGGCAGGCATATCCTCGGAACCCGTCAGAGTCTGTCAGCACCTACGGACATCTATCGTGTCCTTCCCCAGCCAAAAGCAACAATAGAACAACTCACCTTCGAGAACAAACATATCCTCGACCAACTGACTTTCGGTAAAATGCAGCAGTACTGGGTTCCGACGACCGATGGTAAGGAGGAACTCGTCTGGGTGATGCTGCCTGCCAACTATGAGGAAGGAAAGAAATACCCCACTCTGCTTTTCTGTGAGGGAGGACCGCAGAGTCCCGTCAGCCAGTTCTGGAGCTACCGCTGGAACTTCCAGATGATGGCAGCCAATGGTTATGTGGTGATTGCCCCCAACCGTCACGGACTCCCTGGTTTCGGACAGGAATGGAAAGAACAGATTAGCGGTGACTGGACGGGGCAGTGTATGAACGACTATCTCTCGGCCATCGACTTTGCTGCAGACTCACTACCCTTCGTCGACAAAGACCGCCTCGGTGCTGTCGGCGCCTCTTTCGGCGGCTTTAGTGTCTATTACCTCGCTGGCATCCACGAGAAACGTTTCAAGGCATTCATTGCCCATGACGGTGCCTTCAACCTGGCCGCCATGTACTTGGAGACCGAGGAGAACTGGTTCAGCAACTGGGAGTATGACGAGGCTTACTGGCACCGTCCGCAGATGCCACGCGCCAAGAAGACCTATCATGACTCGCCGCATAAGATGGTGGAGAAATGGGATACACCTATTCTGTGTATCCATGGTGAGAAAGACTACCGCATCAACTATACGCAAGGTATGGCTGCCTTCAATGCTGCCCGTATGAAGGGTATTCCGGCAGAGTTCCTGGTTTTCCCCGACGAGAACCACTGGGTATTGAAGCCCCAGAATGGTATTCTTTGGCAGCGCACGTTCTTTGACTGGCTGGACCGTTGGCTGAAATAATATAATAATAAAATAAAATGACTCAAGCAATTCAAAAAACCTTACGTGACAGCGCCGGCATGCGCTGGACTGCCCTGCTGCTCTTGGCTCTCGCCATGTTCTGCAGCTACATCTTCATGGACATCCTCTCACCCATCAAAGACCTGATGCAGGAGACCCGTGGCTGGGACTCTACTGCTTTCGGTACCATGCAGGGCTCTGAGGTGTTCCTCAACGTCTTCGTGTTCTTCCTTATCTTTGCCGGTATCATCCTCGACAAGATGGGTGTCCGCTTCACTGCCGTGCTTAGTGCCGCCGTCATGCTCGTCGGAGCGTGTGTCAAATGGTATGCCGTCAGTGAGGGCTTTATCGGCAGTGGACTGGAGACTTGGTTTACCAATAACCTCAACTACATCCCTATCTTTGACGAGTTGGGCGTGTCACCCTTCTATGCCGGTATGCCTGCCTCTGCGAAGTTTGCCGCCTGCGGCTTTATGATCTTTGGCTGTGGTTGTGAGATGGCAGGTATCACGGTATCCCGTGGTATCGTGAAGTGGTTCAAGGGACGTGAGATGGCACTCGCCATGGGTTCCGAGATGGCACTCGCCCGTCTGGGTGTTGCCACCTGTATGATCTTTTCTCCGTTCTTTGCCAAGTTAGGCGGAAACATTAGCGTCAGCCGCAGTGTTGCCTTCGGTGTCGTCCTGATGTGTATCGCCCTCATCATGACGATTGTCTATTTCTTCATGGACAAGAAGCTCGACAGTCAGACTGGTGAGGCAGAGGAGAAAGACGATCCCTTCCGCATCAAGGACCTCGGACAGATTCTCACCTCCAGTGGTTTCTGGCTTGTCGCCCTGTTGTGTGTCCTTTACTACAGTGCGATTTTCCCCTTCCAGAAGTATGCCGTCAACATGTTGCAGTGTAACCTCACGCTGACGGCTCCTGGAGAAGGTACCTTCTGGGCTGGTGACAGTGTCACCATCGTCCAGTATATCATCATGCTGATAGTGGCAGGAGTCGGTTTTGCCAGCAACTTCCAGAAGTCAAAGGGTCGCCAGTATGGCATGCTCGCTCTCTCCATCATCGCCCTCGTCACCTATTGCTATATGGGCTATATGCGTCAGAGTGCAGAGTCTATCTTCGCTGTCTTCCCCCTGCTTGCCGTGCTCATCACTCCTATCCTCGGCAGTTATGTCGACCATAAAGGAAAGGCTGCCTCGATGCTCGTCCTCGGCTCGTTATTGCTGATAGCCTGTCACCTCACCTTCGCCTTCATCCTCCCGATGTTCAAGGGTAATGCCGTCGGCGGTATCATCATCGCCTACGCCACCATCCTCGTCCTCGGCTCCAGCTTCTCACTGGTACCTGCATCGTTATGGCCCAGTGTACCCAAGCTCGTTGATGCAAAGGTTATCGGTTCTGCCTACGCACTGATTTTCTGGATACAGAACATCGGTCTGTGGCTGTTCCCCTTGTTGATTGGCAAGGTTCTCGACGACACCAACCCGGGAGTCACCGACCCCACAAAGTTCGACTATACCGCCCCGTTGGTGATGCTCGCCTGCTTGGGTGTTGCCGCCCTTATCCTCGGCTTCGTCCTGAAGGCCGTCGACAAGAAGAAAGGTATCGGACTGGAAGAGCCGAATATTAAGTGAAAAGTGAAGAATGATGAAACGATTATTGGCATTTAGCTTTTGGCTTTTAGCGATGGGCATTTGTGTCGCACAGGCACAAAGCAAGGATGACCAGTTAAAGCGCATCCGTGCCATCTATACACAGGCAAAGCAGCAGGTTGCAGACAATGGAAAGGACGGTCAGCCGCCCCTCGACATGCACATCCACGTGAGCAACGGCAGTATGGTGTCGGAAGACTTTGCCCTCGATGACGAGACCGACGTCCACTACTATTTCACACGCTCGAAGAAAGAGCCCGACACAGATTTCCTTGAGGAGTTCTCTTGCTATTTCATCAGCGAATACTGGACATCGCACGGTCACGACCGCTCTCGCGAGTTCCTACTCGATCCTGAAGACGGTCACCTCCTCTTCGCCTATATGAAGGGAGAGACGGATGCTGGTTTCATCGTGGAGACACGTTATTACTACGATGCCAAGGGTAACCTCATCCACCAGATCCACAAGACGGGCAACGAAGAAAATGGACTCTCAGAGACCAGTCCCGACAGCCATTCGTGGAACGATGCCGTCAGTGAGCGCAAAAAGTATCAGGAATATCTCGACATCTTCAAACGCCTGATGACACCAGAGGGACTTCTCGATACCTCCAACGAGACTCACCGTGCCACTGCCTCGAAGGCAGACCGTCTGAAGACTATCCGCAGCGCCTATGCCGAGGCGAAGCAGAAGATAGAGCGGGACAAAGCATCCGAAGTGCCCCATCATATCACCGTCCTTTGCCACGACCAGAAGATAGAGAACTATGCGCCCGAGACGATCGAACTCAACTACTACTTCGACGAGGAGCAGCATCCGAAATGCTATTTCATCTCCTACCACAAGAGCAGTATGATGTTCGACTTATACGAGGAATACCTCTTCGACCCAAATACCCACGATCTCTGTTTCTCCTACTCCCGTGGTCGTGAGGAAGGTGAAGAGCGCGAGTGGCGCTACTACTTCGACGAGAACGGACGTTGCACTGAGCGTCTCAGCAATGCCGAGGAGATTGGCGACGGCTACTCTGA
>JAEEGL016396943.1_pt1 | contig 11100 bp, 9 predicted proteins | sample 9134231 | NCBI WGS metagenome assembly JAEEGL01 (sample SAMN16246548, study PRJNA631951) | gut metagenome | biome: gut microbiome; feature: rumen; material: fiber-attached | host: Bos | place: Iran: Karaj | collected 2018-10
GTTTGTCAAGAATTTTTTTTATTTTTATTGTTTTTCCCTTGCCAATACTATAGTTCTCATTTTACTATCATTAGTACAAGTTGAAAGTGATATCTCTCTCTTTCCATTTGTATTTCTAGTTATATAATCACTATCATTTCCAGAAGTGTTATATTTTTTATATACCTCATATTCTATTCTTTGTCCTCTTCTATCTGTAATATATATGATATTTCCTTCTTTTAAGTTTTGTACTTTAGAAAACATCGTATTATTTCTGTAATTATGTCCAATTATTACAGTGTTTCCAGGTTCATTTAAACCTTGAGCTGTGTATAATAATACTACTGAAGTTTCTAGTGATTTTTTAGTCAATTTTTCTAATATAGGGTAATTTACTTGTATCACTGGAATCTCTATAGTTCCAACAACATCAAAGCCTTTATATTTAGTAGGATCTCCTGATGAAGATATTGTACCACTATCAGCTATTATGTTAGATCCATCTATACCTGTTATATCTTGTTTATTTGATATAGTATTATCATTTTTTATTTGTTGTTTAAAAGCAGTAACAGCTAATTCTGCATCAGAAGCAAGATTTTTGGATTTATATACTTTAAATACTATTATTCCTATAATTACTAAAACAATTACTAGTGCTACTACTAATACTATGGTAAGTACATTGGAATATTTACTATTATTAAACATATCTTTTCCTCCTATTTCCATAATATACTTTAATTATATCATATAACCAAAAATTTGTTAACATTATATAGATAATTTTTTTCACCTAGCAAATGAAAATGTAAATGCATATCTATTCTAATATAGCTTTTATTCTTCTTACACCTGCAGATGATGCTTCTTCTTTTTTGATCTTAAATATTCCTAGCTCACTTGTATTTTTTACATGAGGTCCACCACATAATTCTATAGACACATCCCCTATTTTATATACAGTAACTATATCTCCATATTTTTCTAAGAACATTGCTTCTGCTCCTAACTTTAGAGCATCTTCTTTTTTCATTTCTAATCTTTCAACTGGAATTGCCATTTTTATGTATTCGTTAACTAATTCTTCGGTCTTTTTCTTTTCTTCATCTGTCATCTTCTCATTATGTGAAAAATCGAATCTTAATCTTTCTGCTGTAATATTACTTCCTTTTTGATGTACATGATCTCCTAAAACTTTTTTAAGAGCTGCATTTAAAAGATGTGTTGCTGTATGATATTTAGTTTCCATTTCACCAGTTGATGCTAATCCACCTTTAAATTTTTGTTCTGCTCCTGCTCTAGATTTTGCTTGATGTTCTTCAAATTTTGCTTTAAATCCATCTACATCTACTTTTAGATTTAATTCTTCTGCAAGTTCGCATGTAAGCTCAATTGGAAATCCAAATGTATCATATAATCTAAATGCTTCATCTTTATTTATTGTATCACCAGTTACTCTTTCAGAAACTTTTTCAAATTCTTTTAAACCTTTCTCTAATGTCTTATTAAATTTGATTTTTTCTTCTGATATAACTTGCAATATAGTTTCTTTATTTTTTTCAATTTCTTTATAATAATCTTTATATTGTTCTATTACAATTTCTGCTAAATCTTTTTCCCAATTGCTTGATATATCAATATTTAGTTTTTTAGCATATCTTATTAATCTTCTTATTACTCTTCTTAATACATATCCTTGGTCTTTATTTGAAGGTCTAATTCCAGATTCATCGCCTATAATCATAACTACAGCTCTTATATGATCTGCAATTATTCTCATACTTCTTGTATATTCTGGATCATCATAAGATTCACCTGATATTTCTTCTATTTTGGCAATTATTTTTTTCCATATTGAAGATTTATAGTTATCTTTATAACCCTCTAAAATCGCTGTTACTCTTTCAACTCCAAGTCCTGTATCAACATTTTTATTTTTTAATGGTGAAAATGTTCCATCTTTTTCATGATTATATTGCATAAAAACATTATTCCAAATTTCCACCCAATTATCGTTTTCTGGATCAAAATCTTTTGGGACTTCTTTCTCGCTTCTCCAATAGAATATTTCTGTATCTGGTCCGCAAAGTCCTTCTAATTCTAAGTTTGGCCACCAGTTATCTTCTAAATATGCTATTCTGTTTTCAGGTATACCTAAACTTTTCCAAATATCAGCAGATTCTTTATCTTGAGGAGTAATATCATTTCCTTTAAATACAGTAACTGCTAATCTTTCTATTGGTATATTTAAATATTTAGTTAATAATTCAAAACTCCATGAAATAGATTCCTTTTTAAAATAATCTCCTAATGACCAGTTTCCAAGCATTTCAAAAAAGGTATGATGTGTTTTATCTCCAACTTCTTCTAAATCATTAGTTCTAAAACACTTTTGAACATCTGCTAACCTTTTTCCTTCTGGATGATCTTGTCCTTGCAAATATGGTACTAATGGTTGCATACCTGCTGTATTAAAAAGTGATGTATGATCATTTTCTGGAATAATTGGTGCACTAGAAATAATCTTGTGTCCTCTTTCTTCAAAAAATTTTAAATAAGTATTTTTTAAATCTATTTCATTCATATATATATAATCTCCTTAAATTATTGCTTATGATACGTCAAATTATATTATATTTGTCTATATATTTCAATACAAAAATCAAATAATGAATAATTAAAAAATTATTCATTATTGAATTCTGAAATTATGCTTGTTGTTTCTACCATTTTATTTGAGGTATTGTCTTTATTTTTTGCATTTTTTTCTTCCTTTTTATCTTCCTTACTACGTTCTTCTTCAAGTTTTTTAATTAAACTTTGAAGTTTAGTAATATCTTTTCCTATCATTTCGAAATCTTGTGAAGCACTTGAATCTATTAAATTCTTATTTGCTTCTATTATTGCTTCGATCAATCCTTCAATTGTATCTGAACTTTCTACAGTTATTTCTACAGCTGTTTGTGAAACTAAATTTTCTAATGCCTCATCTAATGTATCACCTATTGCTAATTTATTTCCAAATGCCACAACTACCTTTTTTAATAATGGTACTGAAATTTTTTCATTTAATTGTTGTTGATATATTGGTTCAATATATAATAATGAATTATTTGTAGGAATTATTATTATATTTTTAATAACTTTAGTTCCAGTAACATTTATAGCTTGTATTTCCTTTGATATTGCCTCATCTTGCTCTATTTCTTTATCTAATTGAGCAGGTCCTAATATATTGCTTCCAGAAGCATACTTGTAAATTTTTAGTGCAAGTGTATTATCCTCGTTTATTGTTCCTACTAAATAAGATGTTATATTTTGTTTTTTATATGTAGTATATGGTAAAATTAATCCTATTTTATTATTTTCACTATCTTTAATCATTGTGTAATATGCTTCTAGTTTTGTGTTAACAGATGATTTATATGAACTTGAATATGTTGCATTATCCCAAACATCATCTCCTCGATATAACACATCTTCTGTAACATTATGATACATCTTAAGCACTTCTGCTTGAACATTATATAAATATTCTGGATATACAAAATGTGAAGATATATTTTCATTTATATCTTGTTTATTTTTAAATAAATCTGGATATGCGTGTGAATATGCAACAGCTATAGGATCTGTTTCATCCATCAAATAAAAATCTATTGTACCATCATATGCATCTATTAATACTTTTATAGAATTTCTTATATAGTTTATTTCTTTATTTGAATTTTCTGTTTTAATTAAAGTTCTTTGTGCATATGGATATTCATTTGAAACTGTATATGCGTCTAATATCCAAACTAACTTTCCTTCATCAGATATAATTAAATATGGATTTTCATCATATACTAAATTAGGAACTATTTTCTTAGCTCTTTCAATTATATTTCTATTTAATAAAATTTTACTTTCTTTATCTGAAAATGTAACATTAACACTACTGTTTGTTAAACTTAATATTAATCTATCTAAAAAGTTTGCTTTAATTCCCGCTTCTCCAGAATAAACATAATCTGCAAACTTAGTTGAAGTTGTTGGATAATCGAATTCTTTCTTTTTATTAGAATTAACTATTATTGCATTATTTGTTTCTAATCCAAAATAGATTCTAGGTTCTTTTATTTCTATCTCTTCATCACTTTGATTGATATTTTTTTGTACATATTCTATATTTCCATTTTCATCCGCACGATTTGCGTATGTAACAACTGTTCCAAACCCATGTGTATATTCATAAGTTTTATTATTATATGTACTAACATCTGGTACAGTTTTTATTTCTCTTGGTGAAATATATACTATATTATCTTTTCCATCAATATTATAATTTTGAAGTTTAGTTGTTGTATAAATATAATATCCTGAATTTGTTTGAAGTAAATTTAATGTTTTTAATGTTTTTTCTTCATCTATAATTCTAATATTATTAATAATATCGCTATTTTCTTTTAATTCTTTTGTAGTTATATTTTCTTCAGAGTTTTCTATCCCTGTTTCGTCTATATTTAAGTTATATGCGCATTTTGTAAAATCAATATTATGGCCAATATTTTCTTTTTCTTTATCTAGTTTATTATTATTTACATACATTACATTAAATAATATTATAACTATAAACATAGATACTAAGTATCCAGGAACTATAAATATACTACTTAATGTTTTTTTAGTATTGTTTTTCTTTAATATATTTTTAAGTATAAGTATAACAGATACAATTATTACAATACTTAAAATTCTATATCCCCATATTTTTATTGAAACATCTGTTAATCCTGCGCCTATTATTTTTGTTGATAATTCATCTCTTAAAGTTATAAACTCATCAAATACTATATCATAAGATCCTAGGAAAATTATACTTGCTATTCCTAGTGATATTATAATTGCACAAGCTTTTAATAATTTAACAAATCTACTTTTTAATAATAATTCTTTATCTACACCTGTTAGATATATATTAAATGTTGCGACATAATATACTGCTATATATATTGCTAAAGCTGCAAATATGCCTGTTATATATTTTAATACTAATATAATAAAAGGTTTTTGGAAAAAATAAAAACCTATATCTAAATTAAAAATTGGATCTACTTTTCCAAACCAAGCTGCATTTTTAAATAGTAAAGCTTTCTCCCAAAATAAAGCTGTAACAATTGTACTTGTGATAATAGCTAAAAATAAGGCTAATGATTTATTTGCAAGTTTTGGCATTTCTTTTTTATTGTCTTCAAAAAATACTTTTAATCCGCCTTTAATTAACTTATTTGTTATATATATTAATATAAATACACAAATAAAATTAATTGCAAATAATTTCATTTTATACTCTTGATTGTGTTTAAATACACTTAAATACTTTTCTCCTATCTCTAGTGTTTGTAAATATCCTGTTCTGTATGATATATATGAATATATACTAAATAACAAAACAAATATTATTAATCCTATGTAGCATATTTTCTTTACTTTTTTGGTATCTTGCATTCATCTAATCCTTTCTTATATTAAATTATCGCTTTTATAAAATCACTACTATTAAATATCTCCATATCTCCTATTTGTTCACCAATTCCGATAAATTTAACTGGTATTTTATTCTCGTTTACTATTCCAATAACAACTCCGCCTTTTGCTGTTCCATCTAGTTTTGTTAAAACAAGTCCTGTTATTGGTGCAACTTCTTTAAATGCTTTTACTTGTGATATTGCATTTTGCCCTGTTGTTGCATCAATTACGAGTAATACCTCTTTATCTGAATCTGGAAGTTCTTTTTCTATAACTCTTTGAATTTTATCTAATTCATCCATTAAATACTTTTTATTATGAAGTCTCCCTGCTGTATCGCAAATTAGAACATCATAGTTTTCTTCTTTTGCCTTTTTTATTGCATCAAATACAACTGATGCTGGATCTGCTCCTTCTTCTTTTTTAACTATATCGCATCCAGATCTAGTAGCCCAAATATCTAATTGTTCAACAGCAGCTGCTCTAAATGTATCTGCTGCTGCAAGTAATACTTTTTTATCTTGTTTTTTTAGATTATTTGCAATCTTTCCAATAGAAGTTGTTTTTCCAACTCCATTTACACCTATTACTAATATTACAGAAGGAATTGTATTTAATTTCAATTCTTTTGAATTTACTTCTAGTATTTCTTCCATAATACTTCTTAATGCTTCTTTTACTTCTTCTGTCTCTTTTATATTCTCTTTTTTAATTTTATCTCTTAATTTACTTATTATCTCAATTGATGTATCCATTCCTATATCTGACATTATTAAAACTTCTTCTAATTCATCTAATAAATCTTCATCTACTTTTCTGAAATTACTAAATACATCATTAAACTTTTCATTAATATTATCTTTGGTTTTGTTTAAACCAATCTTTAGTTTTTCAAAAAAACTCATATTTTCTCTCCTAACAAAAATAGAAATGCTTTAAAAACATTTCTATTTTAACATATTTTCATATTAATTTCAAGATTAACCACTTAGTAGAAAAATTTTATTTTTTTAGCTACCTTGTTGTAAAATAAAAATCAATCCATTTGTTCCATTTAGATAATCAGTTTCTTATGGATAAAGAGTACATTGTGTTGCACTGTCAAAACTCACACAAAAATTGCTAATACGAAAATAATTTGTTCTAGCATCTTCGCTTTCATTTGCTCCGTATCCATTATATGCAATTAGCCCTGACCCATTTTGAGCATATTCATCTATTTCCTGTGAATATTTTTTAGGCTCATCGCTTCCTAAATTATCTTCTATTGATCCACCATATACATCGTTAAAAGTTTCGTTACGAAAAATAAGATAGAATGAATCTCCGTTTCCTAAATCATGGTAATATGGTGTATTTAAGGTAAGATTTGTAACTCCTCTTTCTGCCCATGTCTTATATACTACTTTAATTTCATTTTTGTTTCCATCATGTTTAGCAAGTTCTGTTAACCAATTTGAAATCATTGTGTTTTCTTCTTTTTGTGCTTTACTATATGTAGTTGCAGCATTATTTGCATGACTAAACAAACTTCCCTCATTTACTGCACTTATTGTTACAACTGCTAATATTAATAATACTATTATAGTTATAATTAATGCCACTAGCGTTATACCTTTGTTTTCTCTCATATTCTATTCTCCTTTGTTTTTATTAACTTAATTTTACATTAGCATATTTTTAATGTCAATTATTTATATTGCATATTTTTATATTTTTTGAAAATACTATAAATCATGAATAAAGTTTTTAAAAATTTAATCAATTCTTTTAAATATGAACCCCAAAAACAATATATGTTTGAACTTCCAAATGTATCTAAAAAGAATAATCAAAATGATATTACTCCTTTAGAAGACTTAAATCAAAATATTTATATAAGTAGCAATGTCAACTTAGAATATATCAAGTCTAAATTTAATTTTCCTTTAAACTCTGATATTAAAATTAGAGAATTTGATTTAACTGCAAGAGGAAAACTATATAAATCATTTTTATTATATATAGATGGAATGAGTGATAACAATATAATAAATAGATTTATTTTAAATCCATTAATGTTAAAGAACAGAGCAAATGTATCTACTAGTTCTGAAGACATTGTAAAAAGTAGTGTTGCTAATAATATTACTGTAAAAAGAGTTAAAAAATTTAATCTAGTAGATTATATATATTCTTGTCTTATTCCTCATAATGATGTTACTAAATCTAACAATTTTAAAGAAATTATAGGCTCTGTTAATTTAGGAAATTGTGCTCTTTTTATTGATACAATTGATACTTGTTTTATATGTGATGTAAAAGGATTTGAAAAAAGAAATATAACTCCTCCTATAAATGAAATAGTAATAAGGGGTTCCCAAGAAGCTTTTGTAGAAACATTAAGGACTAATACATCAATTTTAAGAAGATTAGTTAGTAATGAAAATTTAATTATAGAGAATACTGCAGTTGGTGTAGTAAGTAATACCAAATGTGCTATTTGTTATATTAAAAATATTGCAAATTCTAGTTTAATAAATGAAGTTAAGCATAGAGTAAATAATCTCAAAATTGATTATATTGTATCTTCTGGACAATTAGAAGAACTATTAAAGCAAAATTCTAAGTCTAGTCTTCCAGAAGTTTTATCTACAGAAAGACCAGATAGAGCATCTACTGCACTTTTAGAAGGGAAGGTTGTTTTACTTGTTAATGGAACTCCTATTGCTCTTATTATGCCATGTACTTTTTTTAATTTATTAGAATCTCCTGAAGATAATAATATAAACTATCATTTTGCAAATCTTTTAAAATTAATAAGATTTATAGCTTGTTTAATTAGTGTTTTGCTTCCTGCAATTTATGTTGCAATAACTGCATTTCATGAAGAACTAATTCCAACAGAACTTCTTTTCTCTATCATAGCCTCTCGTGAATCTGTCCCTATTTCAATTGCTTTAGAAATAATACTTATGGAACTTGCTTTTGAACTTATTCATGAGGCTGGAATTAGAGTCCCTTCTCCTATTAATTCTACTATGAGTATTGTTGGTGCATTAGTTTTGGGAGATGCTGCAGTTAAGGCAAATATTGTAAGTCCAATATCTATAATAATTGTTGCAATATCTGGATTAACTTCTTTTGCAATACCTAATTTTTCTTTAGAGCTACATTTTAGATTACTTAGATTTTTATTTATATTTTTAGCAGTAATTTTGGGATTCTTAGGTTTAGCAATAGGCATATTTGTATATTTAGCAATCATTTCAAGTTATTCTTCTTTTGGAGTACCCTATCTTTCTCCATATATACCTCTTTCTAAAATTAATAATGAAGGTTATTTTGTATCTCCATTTTGGAAAGGAGAAAAAAGAGAAGATTATTTAAATACCGAAAGAAGTAATAAAGAACCTAAATTTTCTATGGAATGGAAAAAGGAGTAAAATATATGGACAATTCTTTAAAGGTTGGTACTTTTGAAGCTTTATGCATTATTCTAATTGGAGTTATTGGTCAAAATATTTTAATAATGCCAAAATTTATTATCCAATCACAAAGTTCAAGTAGTATTGTTAATGTAATTTATATAACTTTAATAGCATTAGTTTTAATTGTTATTTTTAATAGCTTGTATAGAAACTTACATGGCATGGATTTGTTAGATATATCAGAATATATATTTGGTAAATATTTTAAAATCATTGTTGGTTTTATAATTATTGCATATTTTTTGTTTACCGCTTCCTTACTTTTAAGAAATACTTCAGAAAACTTAAGAACCATGTATTTTCAAAGCACCCCCACACCCTATCTGCTTTTCTTTATAATTCTTGGTTCTTGTCTAGTAAATAAATATGGTTTAAAGGCTGTTATAAAATGTAATGCTATTATAGTAACATTTATATTAATCGCATTTGCTATTCTTTTCTTACTTAGTATAAAACAATTTGAATTTACTAGAGTTTATCCAATATTTGGTTATGGATTTAAAAATACTTTTTTAGATGGCCTTAAAAATATATCAATATTTGCAAATTTATTTTTATTAAGTTTAGCATCTCCTCTTTTGCATAGTAAAAGGCAATTTGATACGGTTTCTATTCTATCTACTATAATCTGTGGGGTATTTGTAAGTTTAACAGTAACAGCTTTGCTTCTTATGTTTCCAAGTTCAATATCTTCCGGTTCTAATGTTCCTTTATATCTTCAAACAAGAGCAATCAATTTAGGAAGATTAGTTCAAAGAGTAGATGCATTCTTTATATTAATTTGGCTTTTAACAATGCTTTCATATATAAGTATTTCTGTGGCAGCTGTAACATATGTGTTTAGGAAAATATTTAACTTAAGTGATTCTACACATATTTCTTATACTTTTTTTGCAATACTTTTTGGAATTTGTTTAATTTATACTAATTTAATACAAATTAGGCAAATAGATTCTAGACAAAACAATTTAATATCTATAATAATACTTTCAAGTATAACTTTTTTGGTTTTAATCTTAGGTAATATTAAAAAGAAAAAACAAGATAAAAAGATGAAAGGATTTCAAAATGTTTAATAATTTTTTTAAGAAGCTATTTCTCACCATAATTTTAATTTCTCTTGTTTTTTCATTTAATTCATATACAAATAGTGGAAGAAATTTGGATGATCAATCATATGTTATGGCAATTGGAATAGATAAAGGCGAAACTTCTGAATATAAAATAAGTCTCCAACTTTCTACTTTGGAATCTAGTGCTACAGAAAGTTCTAATAAATCTAATAATGATAAACAAAGCGAGTCTAGTTCTGATAGTCTATCAGAAGAATCATCAAAATATATGATATATACAGTAGATACAAATTCAATAGATAGTGCAATTAATATTGCCGATGCATATTTAAATAAAAATATCGATTTATCTCATTGTAAAATATTAGTTATTTCTGAAGATGTTGCAAAAGAAGGAATCTCTCCAATAGTCAATTCTATTACAAATAAGGTTAAAATTAGGCCTGATTGTAATATAATTATATCCAAAATTCCAGAAAATGAGTTTGAAAATACAGACAAAATTAGTTTTGAAGATTTGCTTTCTAAATACTATGATGTAACTGCTAATATAGAAACTCGGTAGAGGTTATTCTGAAATTATACATTTAAATGATTTTTATTTAAAACTGAATGATGATAAAATAGAACCTGTGTCTACTTTAGGATTAACTAGTAATGCATCTGTTAGTAAAGCTCAAAATAGCAATGATAACTCTATAGATATGCAGTCTAGAAGCTTTACAAGTAGTCAAGAAGATATAACAGTTGAAACAATAGGCCTTGCTGTCTTTAAAAAAGATAAACTTATTCGGAACACTTACAGCAAATGAAACATTATGTCATGAAATTCTAACAAATAATCTAAACTATTCTACAATAAATATTCCAAGTTCTTTTAAGAGTAATGAAAGTATTGATTTAGAAATTTCTACTTTAAAATCTCCAAAAATAACTGTTAATATGGTAAATGGTTCTCCATTTGTAGAAATAAATATATATATTACAGCAAAAATATTATCTTTTAATAAAAATCCTGATAATGTTTTAAACACGGAGAAGTTAAATTATATAAGAGATAA
>JAEEGL016473553.1_pt1 | contig 11100 bp, 8 predicted proteins | sample 9134231 | NCBI WGS metagenome assembly JAEEGL01 (sample SAMN16246548, study PRJNA631951) | gut metagenome | biome: gut microbiome; feature: rumen; material: fiber-attached | host: Bos | place: Iran: Karaj | collected 2018-10
CAGTTCTTGGCATTAGGCGCAGCGACGATAATTAAGGGCACCTTCTTTTCCTCACAGAATTCTCTTATCTTATTTAAGTATGTCCTGCTCTCCTCATTTATTCCCACCGGATCCCCCACACTCATATAGTCTTCGGGACCGGTGTAGGGTTTTGACTCATCGGTCTTCACAAAGCCCTTTAAGCTGTTATCTCTGCTCCCCGGCATATAGCTCTTATAAAAATTGTGATAGTGGAATATGGGAAAGATGTCCTCAATAAGATTCGTAGGTCCGGCATCGGCATCCTTATGGGGATGAGCATCTGAAAAAACAGCATCCGCTTCCAGAATGACCACTTTTGGATTCTGGGTATTAAAGGCAGCCTTTATCAGCTCATAGGCATCACAGAGCCGCAGGGCACTGTCGCTCATGCAATAGGAAGTGATCCCGGTATCATTAAATATCTGTAAAGGGGAGAAGGTCCTGTAAACCTCGCTGTTTCCGGCAAAGATCACGTCTATGGTGTCAGGCGCTTCCCTTTCAAAGGCATCAAGGGTCTGATCAACCTGTACTATATTATAGACTTCACCGTAATCCGGCTTTATTATCGCGCTTGATACCGCCAGTATCCCGAAGAGGATCCCCAGGAAAAGTACAACATCTATAATATTTTTATTTATAACTCTTGCTTTCATACCGCGAGAATTATATCATAGACAGGCTATGACCACAAAAAAGAGTAAAAAACTAAGGGGGAGCATAGAACTTCTCATTGCAGCACTTATATGGGGATCTACCTTTGTGCCCCAGAGTATGGGAATGGATCATGTGGGTCCCTACACCTACAATACCGGACGGAGCATAATAGGATTTCTGGTGCTGATCCCTGTTGCGATAGTTTTCCGCAGGCTGTACCTGAAGAAAAACCCTCTCTCTGAGGAGGAAATAAATGCTCTGAACAGGCGGACGGTTTTCGCCGGGGTTATCTGCGGCCTTTCTTTAAGTGCCGCCACCTCCTTCCAGCAGATGGGAATAAGCCTCACAACCGCAGGGAAAACGGCATTTATCACAGCGCTCTATATCATAATAGTGCCTGTACTTGCTATTTTTCTGGGGCAGAAGATCCCTAAGATCATCTGGCCCTGTGCTGCTTTATCCCTTACCGGTTTTTACCTTCTCTGCATAAAGGACGGATTTACTCTGTCCACCGGAGACTTTTACTGCCTTATCTGCGCCTTCTGCTTTTCGGTGCAGATCACCTGTATCGATCATTTTACGAAAAATGAAAATCCCGTGGATCCTGTGATGATGTCTATGGTGCAGTTTTTTGTGGTGATGGTGGTTTCATTTTTCCTGACACTTTTATTGGAAAAGCCCACCCTTTCAGCCATAATCGATGCAAAATACACTATTCTGTACGCCGGAGTATTGAGCAGCGGCGTTGCCTACACTCTGCAGATACTGGGTCAGAAGGATTCACCTCCTGCCATATCTCCTCTCATAATGAGCCTGGAATCCGTATTTGCGGTGATATTCGGCTGGCTTCTCCTAAAAGAAGCCATGAGCCCCCGGGAACTCCTGGGCTGCGCCCTGGTCTTTACTGCCTGCCTTATCTCCCAGCTGCCCCTCCCCGGGAGAGAATGAACTTTTATAACATCTCCTTTAACTATGGTATAATCTATTGGCTATGATAAAACGTAACATGATCCCGGCATCCTTTATTATTGGACTGTTTATACTCCTCTTTCTTACTTCCTTTGCGGTTAGCCCTGATGTGGACGAGGTATATGATATCATTTCGGTAAGGGAAAAGCTTGATGAAGTAAGCTGGGAAAAAGATAACAGCATAGATGTGCTTTTCACCGGTGACTCTCTGGTATTCCGGGATATTTCACCTCTACGTATATGGCATGAGACAGGGATAACCTCCTACGATCTGAGTCAGGGTGGAATGAGATTATGCGACCAGTACGTGATGATAAAGAATGTCTGCAAAAAACAGACTCCGGATCTTATTGTACTGGAAGCGGATGTTATGACTCAGGATGCTTCTCCTTATAAGGATGATTTTGCCCTTCCCACTAATCTGATGGAAAAGATCTTCCCCATTTTTCATTATCATACCTTTTATAAAGCATTTCATATCGTTGATGATGAAAATTATTTTTTGATACAGAATAAAGGGTACGATCCTGTTGAGGGAACAGAGCCTTACAAAGGGTCTCTAAGCTATATGGAGGATAAAGCGGAACCCTTTGAAATAGAGCCGCTTAACTTAAAATATCTGGAGAATATCTCTGACTATTGCAGGGATAACAATATAACCCTTATCGTGCTGGCACTCCCCAGTCCCGGTAACTATAACAAAGAGATCCACAGGGCTGTACAGCAATGGTCAGATGAACATAATTCGGCATTTCTGGACATGAACCTTCTCCAGGAAGATATAGGGATAGATTGGGAAAAGGATACGAAAGATGAAGGGGATCATCTGAATCCTTCCGGAGCAGAGAAGGTCAGTAAATATCTCGCCGGATATCTTGAAACAAATTATAGGCTCAGTGACCACCGGAATGATGAAGCATATGATGGATGGAACAGGGATTACGATAAATTATATAATTGAATGTATTATTCTGTGGTGGGGACAGCTTTCTTATACCACATGGATGTATTTTGCCCTGCTGCTGCCCCTGACTGCGGTAATCTATCAGCTTGTGCCTGAAAAGAGACGAAAGAACGTGCTTCTTATCGTAAGCTGGTTTTTCTTTTTCAGCCTGAGCGGATTCCTGCTCCTGGCCAACATAGCTGTCTCCGTTTTTGTCTGGGCTGTGGGATTACGCCTGGATTACATAAACAATGATACCGGTCTTAAAGGAAAGGACAGGCAGAAGAAAAAGAAGAGTCTCATGATCCTCAGCGTGGTGCTGCTGCTCCTTGTCCTTATATGCTTTAAGTACCTTGATTTTATTGGGCTTAATATCGTAAGGCTGACACAGACCATAGGTACGCCCTTTAACTGGCATTTACTAAAGCTAGCTGTACCCATAGGTATTTCCTACTATACCCTGGAGGCTATTGCCTATCTTTCAGATGTAAACAGCGAAAAAATATCAGCAGAAAAAAGCTTATTCAATATCTGTCTTTTTATGTCCTTTTTCCCGAAGCTTGTTGAGGGCCCGATAACAAGATATGACGAAGCCGGTAAACTGTTCGCCGGCGATGATATCTCAGTCCAGGATCTGGCAGAGGGATATCAGAGGATACTTTGGGGTCTTTTCAAGAAGCTGGTGATAGCTGACCATATCTCGCCGGCTGTTTCCCAGCTTTTTGACGGGGAATATATGGACGGAGGAGTGGCACTGTTTGCAGCCCTTCTGTTTACGCTTCAGGAATATATGGATTTTTCAGGTTCCATTGATATAGCAATAGGAAGCGCAAGAATATTCGGGATAAGGCTCTCCGAGAACTTCAGGCAGCCGTTCTTTGCAAAGAATGCATCTGATTTCTGGCGGAGATGGCATATCACTCTGGGAACCTTCTTTAAGGATTATATTTTCTACCCCATAGCTGTGGCCAAGCCGGTATTAAAGTTATCTGTCAAGGTAAAAAAACTTGCCGGAAATAACGTGAGCCGTTTCATTGCTCCCACCATTGCCCTGTTTTTTGTATGGCTTGCTAACGGCCTCTGGCACGGTCCCAGATGGACTTATATTTTCTACGGAATGTATTATTTCGTGCTTATTTTTCTTGAGAATATTACGGAAGAACCTTTCCATAAACTTCTGGATTTCCTGCATCTGGATGATAGTTCTGTTCCAGTAAGGGTATTCAGATATATAAAGCTTTTCTTTATTGTGATCATCGGAGAGATGTTCTTCCGGGCGAATTCCTTAAGTCAGGGATTTTCCATGTTTAAGATGATATTCACGGATCTCAGGTTCGACATGGTAATAAAGCACATTCAGGATATCGGCATAGACAGATACGGATATCCCGTTATAATAGCCGGATTGATAGTTGTAGCTGTTGTGGAGACCATTAAAGAAGCGGGCATTTCCATCCGAGGAAAACTCCTTGCCCTGCCCCGGGCCGCAAGATTTGCATTCTGGTATGTCTGTATTTTTATCGTGATCATCTTTGGGGCATACGGCACAGGATATGATGCCATGGATCTTTTTTACGCCCAGTTCTGAAGACCGAAACTGTCAACCATATTTGAAGGCCGATACTTGAAGAAGCGGTGGTTTTTGCATATACTGTAAGGTAATACGGTAATCCCTTTACTGATGAACAGGAGGTCAGTATATGCCGGTACTGCAGACTAAAGAAAATAATTTTACTGTGGAAGATTATTTCAATACTTCAGAGGATGATCGTGTGGAACTGATCAACGGGGTTTTCTATGATATGGCTTCTCCGGGACTTTCTCACCAGACTATCTCCGGTGAATTATTTGTTTCCATACATGATTATATTAAAAATAACGGCGGAGAATGCCGGGTTTTTGCGGCACCTTTTGACGTGCAGCCGGATGAAAATGATGATACAACTGTTGTGGTACCGGATATCAGTGTTATCTGCGACAGGAGTAAACTCACCGAAAGGGGCTGTGTGGGGGCTCCGGACTGGATCATTGAGATAACATCCCCTTCAAACGCAGGGCAGGATTATCTGAAGAAAATGAATATTTACCGGAAATCCGGAGTGCGCCTGTACTGGATCGTGGATCCCATGGAGGAATCCATAGCGGTATATGATTTTTCAAAAGAATTACCCGTACCGGATGCTTATTCTTTTGATGATAAGGTAAATGTGGCTATCTATGAAGGTTTTTCCATTGATTTTGCAGAAATAAAGAGGGAACTGCCCAAGTAAAAGACCTGAATGCGGAAACACCGGTTCTCTTGTTGAAAACTTGCTTTTTTGATATAATGAAAAAACACTTTCCCCAAATTGTCTGCGGTCTGCAGATCAGTCGTGAGGGGCAAAGGATTTGAGGAGGCGGGTATGGACAATATTGATATCCTGAGGCTTGAGGATGCGGTGGACGGCTTAAGGCAGAATCTACGCAGTGTCAGAAAAAACGTTAACGAGCTTATCTTTAAGGAGGAGGGAACAAAAATGAGAGAAACCAAGAGAGATCCTATTTTATGGGCACTTGCCATAATCGGTGTCATTGCGGCTGTTGCAGTAATAGCCTATGGTGTTTACCGTTATTTCACTCCTGATTATCTGGAGGACTATGACGATGATTATGATGACAGGTTTGATGATGACTTCTTTGATGATGAAGAGGATGAAAAGCCTGTAAAAAAGGAAGCCTGATCTTTCGTAATGAAGAAAAATGAGATATACGAGGGAACCGTAACGGAATTAAAGTTCCCGAATAAGGGAGTCGTCTGTACCGGAGAGGAGAACGTCATTGTAAAAGGGGTTCTGCCGGGGCAGACGGTTTCTTTTGTCTTAACAAAAAAGAAGAACGGAAAGTTTGAGGGACGGCTGAAGGAAGTCCTTAAAAAAGCACCTGAGGAAATAACAAGCCCCTGTCCCCATTTTGGGAACTGCGGCGGCTGCAGCTATCAGAACCTGCCCTATGAAGCCCAGTTGAAGCTGAAAAACTCCCAGGTGAAAGTCATTCTTGACCGTGCTGTTGGTGGAAACTATATCTATGAAGGCATTATACCCTCTCCCGAAAGAGACGGGTACAGAAACAAAATGGAGTTTTCTTTCGGGAACGAGGTGATAGACGGACCATTAACCCTCGGGATGCACAGGGCGGGACGCTTTAATGACGTCATCACCGTGGATGAATGCCGGATAATGGACGGGGATTTCCGCCTTATCTTAAAGTGTACGCTGGAATTTTTCAGTTCACAGAATATCCCCTTCTACAGAAAGCATACTGAGACAGGTTTTCTGCGGCATCTGCTTCTCCGTAAGGGGAAAAAGACCGGAGAGATCCTGCTTTTAATAGAGACCACTACCCAGATAGATTTTGATATGCGGGAATACGCTGAAATGCTGCTTTCCCTTCAGAAATGTAAAAGAGACGGGGTGTCCGTAAACGAAGCGCAGTTAAAGGGAAAATTTGCCGGTATCCTTCACTTAAAGAATGATGAGACCGGTGACTGCGTAAAGGGTGAAAACATCGATATCCTTTTCGGCAGGGATCATTTCTATGATGAGGTGCTGGGGCTTAAATTCAGGATAACCCCCTTCTCCTTTTTTCAGACCAATACTTTGGGGGCGGAGCTCCTCTACGAAAAAGCCCGTGAATATGCTCTTTCCGTAACAGACAACGGTGTACGGCCGGTGATATTTGATCTCTACAGCGGTACCGGCACCATCGGCCAGGTTATGTCAAAGTCGGCTTCCAAAGTTATAGGTATCGAGCTGGTAGAGGAAGCGGTAGAAGCCGCAAAGGAAAATGCTGCTCTTAACGGTCTTAATAATACTGAATTTCTGGCGGGAGACGTGCTGAAAGCGCTGGATCAGATCAGTGAAAAGCCGGATCTCATCATCCTTGATCCGCCAAGGGACGGATGCGCCCCGAAGGCACTTGAGAAGATACTGGATTACGGTGTTAAAAATATCATCTATATTTCCTGCAAGATCACCAGTCTTGAAAGAGACCTGGCGCCCATTCAGGAAGCGGGATACAGGGTGATAAAAGCCGCTGCCGCTGATATGTTTCCGAATACCACCGGGGTAGAGACGGTTTGCCTTTTGAGTAATGAAAATAAGATTTATGTGCACAGTTGAGAAGGAAACAATGTTCGGAGAAAAATGCCCGGTTCTGGGAGTGAATTTTATAGTATCAGATCTTAATGAAGCGGTCCGGTACATCAAAGATAATATTTCAGAATTAAAGGGAAAATACATCTGTTTCGGAAATGTACATACTACAGTGATGGCCCATGATAACAGGGAATACAGGGATGTACAGAACGGGGCGGTGTTTGTGATGCCGGACGGAATGCCCATTCATAAGGAACAGCGGCGGAAGGGCTTCAAATCCGCCTGCAGAGTTGCCGGGCCTGACTTTATGAAGGAAATGTTTCTTTCCGCCATGGACGGGAGCGTTTCCATGTATTTCTACGGATCCTCCCCCGATACAATAGAGAGGCTGAAAAAAAATATTGAGATACATTATCCCGGAATAGACCTGAAAGGCTTTGAGTCTCCACCTTTCAGGAAGCTCAGCGAAGAAGAAGACCGGGAAGCAGTTGAAAGGATCAACGCATCCCATGCTGATATCCTCTGGGTGGGTTTAGGTGCCCCCAAGCAGGAATACTGGATGGCTGCCCACAGGGATAAGATAAATGCGCTTATGCTGGGAGTGGGGGCCGGTTTTGATTTTCATGCAGGCACCGTAAAAAGAGCTCCCCGCTGGATGCAGAGGATTGGTCTGGAGTGGCTGCACCGGCTTTTCCAGGATCCCCTGAAACTGTTCAAACGTTATCTCGTCACTAATACAAAGTTTCTGGTATACAGGATGTTTGATAAATAATGAATAAAGCTTTTACAGAGCCCTTATCGGGTTATGAATCATATAAAAGGATTAAATCTGCCCTGAACCGTCCCGGAATAATTGATATTGACGGTGTGACTGACGCGGGAAAAGCACATCTTATCACCGCTCTTTCCGAAGGACGGCGAAAGCTCATCATTACAAGTGATGAACAAAGTTGCGCCGAGATCCGTAAAGATATCCGTCTTTATACCCGGGAGGCTGTCTGCTATCCCCCCAGGGATCTTATCTTTTACCAGTCTGATCTCAACGGAAATGAACTCACCCGGGAGAGAATAAACTGCATAAAAGCCCTTAATGAAGAAGAAAATGTTACCCTTATCACTACCATAGACGCACTTATGGAGAAAACTCCCGGATTAACGCGGATAAAAGATGCTGTTCTCTCTGTTTCGAAAGAGGAAGAGATCGATACCGGGGAATTTTCAAAAAAGCTTTCCAGTTTGGGATATGTGCGTTCATTCCAGACCGAAACCCCGGGAGAATACTCTGTCCGAGGAGGTATCATAGATATCTTCCCTCTTACAGAAGATAATCCGGTGCGCCTTGAACTCTGGGGTGACGAGATAGACAGTATACGTTTCTTTGATCCGGCTACCCAGCGTTCATTGGAGGAAGTGGACAGTGTCCTTATCTATCCCGCCTCTGAGACTGTGATGACAGAAGCAGAGAAGGACGCCGGACTTAAAAGCCTAAAAGCAGATTATGAAAAGCAGTATTCTGCCTTCAGGAAGAAAATGCTGACTGAAGAAGCCTTTCGCTTAAAATCCCTTGTGGGACAATTCACCGAGGAACTTGAAGAGACCGGAGAGAGCGGGGATCTCTCTGCATTCGCCGGTTATTTTTATGACGATATGGCTTCTCTCCTGGATTATTTTGATCCGGAAGAAACCCTCGTATTTCTGGATGAACCCTCAAGGCTTTCAGAAAAAGGAGATGCTGTGGAACGGGAGTTTTCCGACAGCATGCTTATGCGACTTAATAAAGGCTACACTCTTCCAAAGGCTGCGGATCTTCTTTACGGAATAAATGAAACCTTTGAAAAGATCTGTGAATTTCCCTGTGCTGCCATAGGCAGTATGCTGCAGGCAAACGATAAATACTCGCCCGATGAAAGATTTTATCTGAACCTGAGGACTGTTAATTCCTACAACGGTTCTTTCAGTTCCCTTATCTCCGATCTTAAGAAATATAAAAAGGAAAAATACCGGGTGATCATTCTCTCCGGTTCATCCACCAGAGCAAAAAGACTTGCGGACAGTATAACGGAAGAGGGCATGACTGCCTTTTTCACGGAGGACAGCGACAGGGTACTTGATAACCCCGGTATTATGATCATGCAGGGCTCCCTTCGCAGGGGCTTTGAATATCCCGATATCCGTTTTGCCGTGATTAGCGAGACCGATATCTTCGGCGGAGAAGTAAAGAAAAAACGCAAGAAACGCCATACTTATGAAGGTGAACACATTGCTTCATTCACGGATCTCATAGTTGGAGACTATGTGATACATGAGGACTACGGAATAGGACAGTACCAGGGTCTTGAACATATCGAGATAGACGGAAAAACCAGGGACTATGTGAAGGTCAGTTACCGTGATGATTCCTCCGTCTATGTCATTGCCTCTAATCTGGATTCCCTTCAGAAGTATGCTTCAAAAGATGCGGAGAAGAAGCCGAAATTAAATAAACTCGGAAGCAATGAATGGGCAAAGACGAAGGATAAGGTAAATACCGCCGTACAGGGTGTTGCAAAACGCCTGGTGGAACTCTATGCCCTCCGGCAGGGAAATAACGGCTTCCGCTTTGCCCCGGACACGGTTTGGCAGAAGGAATTTGAGGAAATGTTCCCCTTCGAGGAAACGGATGACCAGAATCTCGCCATAGAAGCGGTGAAACGTGATATGGAAAGTGATAAGATCATGGACCGGCTGATCTGCGGGGATGTGGGATTCGGCAAAACCGAGGTGGCTATCCGTGCGGCCTTTAAGGCTGTCCAGGAGAATAAACAGGTAGCCGTACTCGTACCCACTACCATATTGGCTGAACAGCATTTCAATACCTTTAAGGAAAGAATGAAGGACTATCCAGTGACCATTGAACTTCTCTGCAGATTCAGAACTGCAGCTGAACAGCGGAAAACCGTGGATAAGCTTAAATCCGGCATGGCCGACATAGTTATCGGTACCCACAGGCTCCTTTCCAAGGACGTGGCTTTTAAGGATCTGGGGCTCTTAATAATAGATGAGGAACAGCGCTTTGGTGTGACTCACAAGGAAAAGATCAAGGAAATGAGGAAAAACGTGGATGTCCTTGCCCTCACTGCCACTCCCATACCCAGAACCCTGCATATGAGTCTGGTGGGTATCAGGGATATGAGTGTATTATCCGAGGCCCCAAGGGACAGGATGCCGATCCAGACCTTTGTGATGGAGTACAGCGAGGAGATGGTCCGGGAGGCCGTAAACCGGGAGAAAGCCAGGGGCGGCCAGGTCTATATCGTTTATAACCGGGTTAATGACATAGCAGATATTGCGGCGAAGATCCGCGTCCTCTGTCCCGGTGTCACCATAGAGTATGCCCACGGCCAGATGAGAGAAAAAGAACTTGAAGACATAATGAGTGACTTTATCCACGGTCAGATAGATGTTCTTGTTGCCACCACCATTATTGAGACCGGAATTGACATCCCCAACGTCAACACCATGATAATCGCTGACGCTGACAAGATGGGATTATCCCAGCTCTACCAGCTCCGGGGAAGGGTCGGCAGGTCAAACAGAACGGCTTATGCTTTCCTTATGTATAAAAAGGACCGGCTCCTCAGGGAAACCGCGGAAAAGAGGCTTGCTGCCATAAGAGAGTTTACGGATCTCGGAAGCGGCTTCAGGATAGCTATGAAGGATCTGGAGATAAGGGGCGCCGGAAACGTCCTGGGTGCAGAGCAGTCCGGACATATGCAGCAGGTGGGATATGATCTGTACTGCCGTATGCTGGACACTGCCGTAAAGCACGAAAAGGGAGAAGAAGTTACAGAAGGCTTCAATACGGTCATCGATATAGATATGGATGCTTTTATCCCTGAAGATTATGTAAAAAATGAAAATGTCCGGCTGGATCTCTATAAGAGGATTGCCGGTATCGAGAATAACGGGGAGGCCGAAGATATGGAGGAAGAACTCCATGACAGGTTCGGTCCGCTTCCGGAAAGTGCAGTAAACCTTATCAATACTGCTCTTATCAGACATAAGGCCCATGATGTCTATGTGGAAAACCTGTCTGCCAGGGATAATACTGTTATCTTTTCGATCTATATAAAGGCAGAACTTAATCCGGAGGGTATCGAGCCCCTTCTTGACCGATTTGACGGAGCCTTATCCTTCCGCGCTGCGGGAAAGCCGGAATTCACTTACCGCTTCGGTAAAAATGAAAAAAGGGATCCCATAGCTGTTTCCAATTCAGTATTGGATAGTATGAGGGAATTGCTTCTCGATTGAGATCCGACATAGAAACAGCCCGCCGCTAAACGCGACGGGCTGTTATTATAGTGTTTCTAAAATTTAGTCGTAAAGGTTAGGAGCGATTTC
>JAEEGL010177410.1_pt1 | contig 11099 bp, 10 predicted proteins | sample 9134231 | NCBI WGS metagenome assembly JAEEGL01 (sample SAMN16246548, study PRJNA631951) | gut metagenome | biome: gut microbiome; feature: rumen; material: fiber-attached | host: Bos | place: Iran: Karaj | collected 2018-10
GCGATTAATCAACACACTATCATATATGTCTTTGCGGTTTGTAACAATCATGCCTCCCTCGCCTGTGGTAATATGTTTAACAGGATGAAAGGAGAAGATTGTTGCATCTGCATATTTACAATTGCCGGTGTACTGCTTTTCTCCTTTGCTGTCAATGAAATAGGCACCAGGGGCATGACATGCATCTTCAATAATCCAACAATTATATTCGTCAGCTATCTTTCGGAATTCTTCCATATTATGGGGATAACCGGCAAAGTCCACCACGATAATTCCTTGATAAGTACCTTCGGGTGATGCTGCTAATATCTCACGAAGCTTGTTTATGTCCATAAGATAAGTATCTGGATCAATGTCGCAGAACTTGACATTTCCCCCACAAAACTTCACGCAGTTGGCACTGGAGGCAAAAGTCAAAGGAGTTACAATGACATTCACTCCAGGTTTCACTCCTAAAGCATGAGCTGCTAAGTGCAGCCCCGCAGTGGCATTGCACACAGCTACAGCATATTCTGGATTACCAACATATTCACGGAAGACTTGCTCAAACTCTGGTATCTTAGGGCCACAGGTCAAGTAGTCGGACTTAAGAACATTGACAACTGCCTGTATGTCGTCATCGGAAATATATTGATGACCATATGGAATTATTTTCATTTTTTTATATTATTTTACTTAACATCAAAACCAGGGATAACCTTTAAGAATTTCTCACGGAGTGTTTCGACAGAATCCCAGTTCTCATTGTTATTAGAAGCGAAATAGAATCCTTGAGGAACTTTCTTTCCATTATGATGTTTAATGAAATCCTCTTCATGATGTGCAAAAGAAACGGAAGGAAGAATTGCGTAGTACTTACCTATGTCTATTGTATTTAAAGAATCCGTTGCGGTAATCATTTCTTCATGAAGTTTCTCACCAGGGCGAATGCCAACTTCCTTCATAGGAAGATTTGGGGCTATGGCTTTGGCCACATCTGTAATCTTATAAGAAGGGATTTTTGGTATAAAAATCTCACCTCCAAGGTGATGACCTAATGCCCACATAACAAGATCGACACCCTCTTGAAGTGAGATATTGAAACGTGTCATACGCATGTCGGTAATAGGTAATTCTTTCGCCCCTTCATCTCTCAGTCTGATAAAGAATGGAATGACCGAACCGCGAGACCCCATTACATTGCCATATCGAACGACAGAGAAGCGAATGTCTTTTGATCCCTTAATATTATTTGCTGCAGTAAAAAGTTTGTCACTTGTTAGCTTAGTAGCTCCATATAGGTTAATTGGAGCACACGCCTTGTCTGTAGAAAGTGCCACAACATCTTTCACGCCACATTCCAATGCTGCATTAATAACGTTAATCGCACCATTAACATTGGTTTTGATACATTCACGTGGATTATATTCTGCGGTATCAACTTGCTTGATTGCTGCGGCATGGATAATAACATCAACACCTTCACATGCAGTTTTTACACGTTCAGCATCACGCACATCACCAATGAGATAACGAAGCATAGGATAGTCCTTGGGAGGATATTTTTGCTTCATGTTATACTGCTTCAACTCTCCACGTGAAAAGATGACAATCTTCTTTACGTTAGGATAATCTCGGAGAATAGTCTCCACAAACTTGTTACCGAAGGAACCTGTTCCACCGGTAATCAACACAGTTTTTCCGTTTAGCATAATTGTATATTTTATGAATTGTTAATCTCTAAAATACCACATATTTCATGTGGAATATATGGTCCTTCTTTCACTTCAAAGATGACAGTTCCTGTCTCTAAAACCTCTAATGAATGCCAAGTGTTGGCAGGAATCTGTACTCCGTAAAGCCCTTCTTTTTGGGAAAGGATATGCTCTTCAACAACATCTCCTTGATTATTATGTATCGTAACTTTCAATTTTCCTTGCAGAACCATCCACATCTCATCCACCTTGTGATGGTGTATGGGCATAACAGTTCCTGGTTCCATTGCATTCAGCAATCGTTGACATTTGTCATTCAAATCCGCATGAAAATTATAATTCATACGGAGTCTGGGAGAATGCTTTGCCTCGTTTATAACTTGATCTAATAAGGATTGGTCTACCAATAGAAGATTTGCCATGATAATTATTTGAGTTAGTGAAGTTTAATGAAGGAAGACTTCTGTTCTTCAATGAATAACTCTTTACGTCTGCATAATGATATATTTTATTATTTAAGCTTTCTTTCTATAAAATGAGTAACTCGAAAAAGACAATATTTAGGGAATAACCATAATTTACTTTTTGAACGCACTTTTCTCCATAATTTTACAATTTCAATCTCTACGATTTTAGACTTTAGCAAAATAGTATCTGCGTATTTGTAATAGTAATCATATTTCCTCAATTGCGTGTCAAAATCCTCCAAATCAAATTTGTTACTTCTTGTGTTGAGATAGGACATATATACTCCGGTTATTCTACCTTTTAACAGGTTGTCAAAATACGAGTATGCCATGTTATTATTATTTAATGTGTTAAAGAACTCAAGTTCGTTCATAACACTTTTTGCTGTATGGGAAATCCTTTTCAACCGTACGTCATCTCCAATGGTCTGTCCATCTCTTCCTACCAAATACCTGTAAATGATAATAGGATAATATGTTGCCGTATGAACATTAGTCATAGGAATCATAACCCACTCCATATCAGTAAATGATATCCCTTCTGTTTGATGATAATTAAGATTCTCGAACACTTTTACATTATATGTTACCGAATGCATTGCCATAAACGTATGGTAATCGATATCTGAGAAGGTTATTGTCTTTTTTGTTGGCAACTTATATTCGTGTCTTTTGAGTGTTCGACCTTCGGGATCTATGTCAATATAATCGGATAATACTAAATCAACATGGGATGATTCTAGGAAAAACAGAAACTCCTCCAGATTCTTTGTCTCATAACTGTCATCTGCATCAAGAATCTTGACATATTTCCCTTGAATTAGTGGTAAAGCCGCATTGATGCACGAGCCATAGTTACCATTCTCCTTGTCTATTACCCTGAATGTTTCAGGATATTTATCTGCATATCGATGAGCAATTTCAGAAGAACGATCCTTGCTACCATCGTTAACCACTAATACATCCAGTTTCTCTTTACCTTCTTTTACGAGTAGAGAATCCAAACATTGAGACAACAATGCCTCCATGTTATAGGTGGGAATTATTATGGATAATACCTTGTTTGTTTTCATTTCTTAGTTTTGTATTTTAAGCATTTCAACATTCCTATTACATCTATCATAATAGGTGAAGAAAAAAGAAATCTATCATGGGCTAACCTTTCTTCTAATCTTTTGTTCAGTCCCTTCTGCCTCGCTTCTGCTTGTATAATTCTAATACTGCGAATCCTTTCCTTTCTTGATAATGCTTTGTTGTTTTTAGGTTCATATAATGAAGTGATTCCCTGAAATAGCATATCAACATATTTTTTGACTAATGTCTCTTTGAATCTTGAAGAATCTGATATATTTAAACTTGACTTGTGTAAACATTGCGCAGTTTCAATTCTCTTTTCTACTGGAATGTATTTTGAACACAACGACTCGTTTCCAAATCTCCTATAAATGTATGTTACATCTGATATCGTTTTGACAATGTCGCAATGTGCCAAATAGTCCAAAAAGAATAGTCTGTCTTCAAAACTGGCAAGCCTTTCATTAAATCTGATACTGTTCCTTTTTATAATATCATTCTTAAACAATCTGCTCCACACAAAACCAAATAAGTATTTGGATTCTATATATCTTACCATGTCCTCAAAGTCTTTCTTTAAGAACGTCTTGTTTTCCAAAGTAAAGAATTCTGCTTCTTTTTCATCCCTGACAAATATTTTTTTCATTCCAGAAACGATGGCATCAACCTCGTTAGATTCAACAATTGATGAAATGTAGCATTCTAATGAGTTGTCGGTGAGTTCGTCATCACTGTCAACAAATAGAATCCATTCACCAGTGGCATTGTCAATGCCTGTGTTTCTTGCTTTGCTAACGCCAGAGTTCTTCTGGTGTATAACCTTAATACGGTTATCCTTTTTGGCATAATCATCACAAATGTCGCCTGAGATGTCAGGACTCCCGTCGTCAACAAGAATTAATTCAAAGTTTTTGTAACTTTGATTGAGGATACTCTCAATACACGTGGGAAGATATTCTTCAACGTTATATACTGGAACTATAATAGAAATCTTATCCATTATAACTTAGAATTGCATTAATTATATTTTCAGAAGCAGTCTTACCATAAGGAGGAAGTAGATTCTCATTATAAAAAGAAAGTCGCTCGTCTCTTTTAGTATCCACTTCGTTTATTACATTGTTTATGAATTGTTCTATGTCTTGTTCGCTTTTGCCCATGTAATGAAGTTCGAAAGCCCTCTTGGCAAAAGTATTCATCCCTCTTTCATGTTCTTCAATGTCGTCGCAGAGGTACAAAGCAGGATTATGTGTGTAATGATACTCTATTTGGAATGAACTGCAGTCGTGAATCATAGCGTTGGAGTTTTTGAATAGTGATACATAGTCACCCTCCTCAATCTGGGTGTTTGGCATTGTCGCCCATTTGTTATAATAGTTGTCGATTTCCTCTTTAGACCAGAATTTCTCTAGTTTCATTTTTAAAAGTGGATGGGGTTTAAAAGCGAACTGCACCGAGTCTTTATACTTTTCTGCCATTTCCAACATGAAATCAGAGTATTTGAGGAAAGTGGAATATACAAGGAACGAGTTTGCGCCTCCAGGCAATGTATGGTGAGGTGCCCATATAATCTTTTTTCTGTTGCCAGAAAGAACTTTCCACGGATTACTGTTGTTGACGTTTATAAACATGTCGGTCATCGGCAGTCCTGTGACGACACCATTGTTTGCATAATCTCCTATTGATTTCTTCAAGTCCTGCAGTGTGGACTCGTTCTCGAAATATAGTTGAAAGACACATCCATACAGGGGCATGTTATTCGCGTCAGGAACCACCATACTATGGAATGCATAATTCACATAGCAGAATAAACTTCTTAAATTATATGCGAAGTAGTGGTTTTCTAAGTAATAGTTATCGTAAGGCTCTTGATAAAAAATGATGTCTGGACGAAATGTATCAGTAATGGTCTTCTCTTGCTCCAAGAAGGTATATGGATATCCTTTAGAATCAAGATACTTCATCACTCTTTTCTCGCTTCCATTATGAAGCATTGTATCTACGACAATTAACATGGGAGAAAACCTTACATGCTCCTTCATCTCATTATACAAAGACTCTGTTTTCCATTTCCCCAATTCAGACAAGACAAATACTACCTTTATCTTGTCTTTCTTCCTCATCCTTTTGATAAGATATGGTTTATAAAGAGGATATAATGGCAGTAAGAGATGATTTTGCAATCTCCATTTAAGGCTTTTCTTTATTCTTGTGTATGACAAATCCATGATACATGTTTCGAAATAGATACATTTTTAAATATAGACTTGCAAAGTCTTTTCAGAGCCTTCTGATATTCCGTATAGTGGTTTCCACCCTAAGGACTCTAATTTCGCCCCATTTAGTGAGGAGTTGTCCATCAAATTGAACCCTTTTTTCTCCGTTTCCGATGCATTCTCAAACACCACATTGACATTCCCTGCTTTTGCAAGTGCTTCGGCAATGTCACGGATAGAACAGACTAATTCGCTGCTTGATATGTTATACGCCTCGCCGCTATTGCCGTTGATCAATGCAGTGAGTATTGCAGAGGCACAGTCTAAAGTGTAACAATATGAACGCAACTGTGCACCGGTACTTTTCATAACAATATCCTTGCCTTCCTTTGCGTTCCTTGTGAACTGTGCCGAAGCCCTGCTGTCAGTCTTCGTTATCGACGGGCCGTAGATATGTCCTGGTCGAATCACAACGAAGTCAAGCCCATGTTCTTCTTTATATGCAGCACATAGCGTTTCTGCTGCACGCTTAGAACTTGGATAACTGGCACGTGGATTCAGTATGTCAACAAATCCATAGTCGTTTTCCTCGAAAGGCCGGCGTTCCTCTTTCCTGCCATAAACCTCACTCGAAGAAATCAGCAACACCCTCTTGGATCTATTTTCGACGGCTGATAGCAGCAACGCATTTAGTCCAACTATATTGGCAAGCATCGTTTCCACTGGTTGTTTCGTGAATGAGGCCGGGTCTGCATTGCTTGCTCCATGGATAATATAATCTGCTTTGATATTAATCTTCTCTGAAGACGTGGCATCGTATGGCAAGAAAGATATATGCGTGTTTCCATCCATAAAAGGGAATCTCTTTCTTGTCCGTTCCTCATTTCTTCCTGCCAATATAATGTGAATATTGCCGTCAAGATGGCAGTTCATCCAGTGCAGGAGGTCAACAACGGCAGAGCAAATCATGCCTGTGGCACCTGTAATAAGGATAGAGCGGTTAAAGAGGTCATTTTTGTTGGGGATTATTCCAATAACCTCTTTGACATCCTGCCAATAACTATCAGAATATAAAACCATTATTTAAGCCAGTCCTCTTTGTGTACGTGCATCAGAGCCTTAATCATTTCAAGGTCTTCAACAGTAGTTACTTTGATGTTCTTTTCAGAACCTGGCACTATATGCATTGTCCTACCTCCTAGTTCTGCCATCAGTGTACATGATGCCACAGAATTTGTAATACCCTTTTCCTTCGCCTCCTCGTGGGCTGCAATGATATTCTTCAGGCGGAATGTCTGAGGGGTCTGTGTGCGAATGAGTTTGTCACGTGGAATACTTGTTTCAGTGGAGAAACCATCCTCGCTCTCTAATATCGCCTCACGGCATTGTATTCCCGTAACAGCATATCCGTATGCCTTACATATTGCGATGTTAGACGAAATGATGTCCTGACTCAGTAGCGGACGAACAGAGTCATGAATAAGTACCAGGTCCTCATCCTCACATCCTGCCTCTTTTAGTCCGTAAATGCCATTGTGGATAGACTCCATTCCAGTCTCTCCACCGGGGAAAATCCATTTCAACTTGTCAATCATAAACTGGTTGGCATACGACTGCAACACTGTTTCCCAACCTTTAAGACATACCACAGCAATACCGTGAATGTCAGGGTGATTTTGGAAACACTTCATAGTATGCACGATAATCGGGCAATTATCTACGTGCATAAACTGTTTTGGAATGTCCTGTCCCATACGGTTGCCAGAACCGCCCGCTATTATTAATGCGATATTCATATTCTATTTATTTAATCTTATTGTTAAAGTTTAAAAGTGCAGCATGTTTAACGCCGTACATGCCCAATAACATTGTTTGGTCATCGATAAAATCTATATCCTCAGGCTCTACATCAGAAGCATTATTTATATCAATAGATTCTATCTTTTTTTTCTTGTCCAGGTCATAAACAGAAATGTATCTGTCTCTACGGTCTCTAAAAATTGAACCCGTTACAAAGTACAATTTATTAGCGTACACCTTCATCCCTTGCCAAATACTATTGCCACTCTCCATGGCTTCAAAACCGTCAATGGGATTATCCCAATTTATCTTTGCCTCTTTCTCTTCTAATGGTGGTCTTTCAAATTTTTGGAATAATACTATAGATTGTACTCCTCCAGAGGCTGCACATCCCGCTGTCCATAAGTAACCATCGTCACCAATTATAAATTCCTGTATCGGAATAGGATTGTCCATCGTTATCGATTGTACGGTCTCGCTCCCTGTTAATGATATCTTCTCCACATTGCATAGGATGCCTTTTGAAGTGTGACCAACATAAAGAAGTGGAAATCCCGTGTCTGGCTGGACCTCATTACCAAACTGTGCAGAATTACAATGATTACTGGATGCCCATGAGCCGAGTTCAAATTTATTAATGAATTTGATATCGTCTATATCACTTATGTCATATACATAGCAATAACCGGAATGTAACAATCTGAAAAGGTAATTATTGTAAATAGCATGAGCTTGACCAGTGAGCATGATTTTCTTATATCTGTTACCTCCATTGTATATAACGTCTTCTCCAACTGTTCTGCTGGAGAACTTATACATATCTATAACGGGTATTACTTCTCCATTGTCTAAGACAATCTCTTCTATTTCTTCTATTTCTTCTTCTGCTGAACAGGATAAAAGAGAAAGAAAAATAAGCATAAAAGGTAGTAAGAAATTTTTACTCATCAAAAAAAGCTATAAGTTTTATTTGCTTTGACCATGTATACTGTGGCTATGGTGTTTGTTAATAGCATTGTTAATATTAACGTAGTGGTGAGAGAGTGTATCCGTCTATTTATTTCCAACTACGAAAGGTTGCATTATATATTGTCTTGTAATGTATCGTAGAATACATGAAATTCAAGAAACGTCCTTTCTTGGTATTATTCCTCATACATATTCTTTCCATCATGTCTAGGAATGATATTTGCTTGCTTGTAAGAAATGGTAATCTTTCTCTAATTGTTCTTATCGCATCAATTTTATTAGTCCATATAATATGATTGCGATATTGCCAATATCTCGAACGTGGACGACTTCTTTTTCCGGTAACGCTGTTGTCAAGCCTTCGGTATTTAAGAATGGATTTTTTCACACATTTAATACCGCCGCAAAAACATGCGATGTGTGCGAACCAGGAATCATGATATGTCATAGATGGAGGAATTGGCAATGCATATTGCAAAAGTTCACTCCTTATCATCATGGCAGCACCTTGATATGGACTTCTAAATAGCGTTATAGACATTGCCTTGTCTAAGTCGGAAGCAGGGATATAGTCAAATGCTTCTTGCTCCCAAAAGGTAGTGCCCATACTGTTTCCGTCTTTGTCTATCAAGTCCGCATTACCACATGAAAGCACTTTGCCTTTAATTGCATTTTTCAGAAGTTCCAAATGGTTAGGCATCCATATATCATCTTGATCACTCAATGCAATGTATTCTCCTTTGCATAAAGTAATCGCTTTCTCAAAATTCTTTTTGAAACCTAAATTATCCTCGTTTTGATATATATGGAATCGTTCATCGTTTTGGGCGTATTCTTGAAGAATGCGAACTGTACCGTCCGTAGAGCAGTCATCACAAATCACGATTTCAAAGTCTTGAATAGTTTGATTTAAGATAGAGCCAATTTGCTCTCTTATGTATTTCTCACCATTATAGGTGGCCATTGCGATAGATATCATATCTGCAAAATTAATTAGAGATGTTGATATATCTGTATCCTCGTCAAATTATTCTGATATTATATAACCACTGCATTCTCAAACCAAGTGGTAGTCACTCTGCCATTCGTGGGTTTCATTATTGTTTTTCTTGCTTTTATGCAAAGAAACATTACTGGGCTCAAAGTATCGGACTACTGATATGCCCTTATTTATGCTCTCATCGGAAAAACTCTTCCAAAGTGTCTCAATGCCTTTACTTTTTATTGCCGTATGGACACATTACATCTCCACTTTAAAAGTGGCAGGATGTCTTTTTTTGTTGATTATTCTAATTCTAAGTGGTGCGTTTTGAAGTAGTTGAATTTCTTCATTGTTGTTTTAAATTTATAGTGATCAGGATTAATGATATTAAACATATAAAGAAATTTTCCAATAATGGAACCTCTATGTTTTAAATTTCTTGTCCAAGTGTAAAAATGCATAAAAAGACTTATGTGTTTAAGGTGATTATGGGCAAAACTTACACTTTTGTTTAGCGATTTTATATAATTAGGGGACAGATTTTGGTTATGAGACATATGAGAAATAGATGTTATACTGAATCTATATTCTGCTACATATTCATCGTAAAAATAAAGATTAATTCCGTTAAAAACGGCTTTTACCCAAAATGGCCAGTCTTCCAATAAAGGGATAGATTCATCATATCCGCCAATTTGGTTGTAAACATCTTTTTTTATAAAAGCCGACGCGGCGGGAAGAAAATTATCTTGTGTTAAAAGAATTTTTACATCTCTATGTGATAGATTAGCGAATAGCCACTTTACATTTTTAAATGGCCAATTCTTAGCAGCTTCCATATTTCCGAATCCTTTTACTTTGGCAAAAACAATTCGTTGCTTAGGCTTATTTTCTACATGTCTTAAGAATTGTTCTATGCTATGTGGCAGTAAGTGGTCATCTCCTGCTATTATTTTACACCAAATGCCTGTAGTTTTTTCAAGTGCACGATTTAAATTGCCTGCTGTCCCAGTGTTTATTGGGCTTGTAATCAATTTTGAACTTTCAAACCTGTTTTGATGTTTATTAATCCAATTTTCACAAACAATTACTGTATCATCGTTTGAGTGGTCGTCAGTAATGATAAGTTCAATGTTTTTATAAGTTTGTTTGTAAATACTATCAAGGGTTTCTATAATGGTTTCGCAAGAGTTATAGGTCGGAACAATAATGGAAACTAAGATTTCTTCTTTAAGCATGTTATAACAAAGTTATATTTGGTTGATTTGTTTCCGATAGAGTAAAATATAACAAGAGTGTGTTCTTTAAAAAGGGAGGAACTACTTGAAAATATTGATACAATTGATGATAGAATTAATTTCTTCTAAAGTTATTGTAGCACCAATGGGTAGGCTCAACTCTTCTTTTGCAATTTGTTCCGTGATTGGCAAGGACATGTGACTCCACTCCTTATAGCATTCTTGTTTATGAGGAGGGATAGGGTAGTGGATAACTGTTCCTATACCTTTTTCCTCCAAATAGTCGTGAAGTGCATCACGCTTTCCTTCTCCCACTAATATAGGGAACAGGTGATATACGTTCTGTTCGTTAGGCAGCAGGTCGGGTAGTGTTATCAGATGGTTGTTGATGTTCTCGTAATAATAATGTGCCATGTCCTTGCGATGCTGGTTGTCCTGATCGAGGTATTTGAGTTTGACATCCAGTACAGCAGCCTGAATCTCGTCCAAACGGCTGTTACGTCCTGTATATTTGAAAACATATTTCTTTTGTGAACCGTAGTTAGCCAAAGCACGAATGGCCTTTGCCAGATCTTCATCGTCTGTTGTCACGGCGCCTCCATCACCATGGTCCCCGAGGGTCTGGTCTGGATAGAAAGAATGACCGGCAGCATCACCGA
>JAEEGL010356621.1_pt1 | contig 11099 bp, 8 predicted proteins | sample 9134231 | NCBI WGS metagenome assembly JAEEGL01 (sample SAMN16246548, study PRJNA631951) | gut metagenome | biome: gut microbiome; feature: rumen; material: fiber-attached | host: Bos | place: Iran: Karaj | collected 2018-10
CACTACTATTTTGAAAGAGGCTGCAGACTTAACAAAAGAGGATATTAACATCATTTTTAAGTGTATCAATACTTCCTTTTGAAGGCAAATAAATAAGAATCCCAACCAATCAAATATCCTTAAAACATCGCTCAGATGGTGCTTTTGGCAATTTAGACAAGAGCCATCTGAGCTTTGTATTGTGACACAAACATACTAAAACAATATGTTATTGGCCGAAATATAAGGCCGAATCTGTTTAGGAATATGTCCTGAAAGAGATATAAGAAACTGATATGTGTGAGTATCTGCCGAAAGTGCCAAATACAAAAATGAATAGTTTGAAATTGCCGGAGTAGCAAAAATCATTTAAATTGACAAACCAAAAGTGAAAACATGTTTGAAACAGAAGTTTGGTGAGAATTCCATCTTACCCGAAAGAGGAAGTGGTTATCGCAGGTCATAATTCATAACGAGCGAATATGGCTCTGTCGATTTGACAGTTGTCATTCTGTATATTATGTTAATGATGGGTAATAATCGTTAAGGAGGAACAAAAATGTACACCCAAATTTATAATAGTAACAGTATCAATTCAGCGCAAAGTGTTGAACGTTATCGGAAGGAGCAATTGAAAATTGAACAAGAGAAAGCCGCAAAAGAAAAAAGATTAAATGAAAAAATAGATAATGCTATTCTATTGATCAATACGCAAAAGGTAATATCAAAGAAACAGTATTCTGAAATAAGAACCAACAATGTTAAGACACGGCGATTAAGCATAACCGCAATTATAATTGCACTACTATCCATTTGTATTAACATAATGCTTCATTTTATTTAACATGACTTTAGAAAATTGAAATCAAGCCAATAAATAAATATAATAAAATTGATATCTGTATATTCGAGGAGCAAATGACAAATGCCTGGTGGAATGCGAAAATTCAATGAAGATACAAGAGTAAAGATCCCAGCAACGATTCAGTTTGTCAGGCTAGGATATAATTACCAGTCTCTCGGCGAATCCGATATTGATTTTGATACCAAGATTTTCGTTAACCGTTTCAAGCCTGCCATGGAGAGAATCAATGGCAGGAGTTTTGACGTGTCTGAGATCAGAATGCTCATATCTGAGATACATGCTCTTATAAGAAATAATGACCTTGGACGATCATTCTATCAGAGGCTTGTTGATACTACAGCAGATGTCAAGCTCATAGATTTTGACAATGTAAACAACAACGATTTTGCTATTGTTGACGAACTGCCATTCTCAATTGAACAGGATACGGAAAAAGGTTCATTTAGACCAGATATAAACATAATAGTCAATGGTATACCACTTGCATTCCTGGAAGTTAAGAAGCCCAATAACGAGGGCAGTATTCAGGCCGAATTCAATAGAATGATAAATGACAGGTTTGTCGAGCCTGCTTATAGAAAGTATTTCAACCTGCTTCAGCTCATCACATTCTCCAATAATATGGAGTACGAGAACGAGGATAATGATGACATGAGCCTTGTTAAGGCGGGCTCGTTCTATACTACTCCTAACAGCATAAACACGACATTCTCCTACTTCAGAGAAGATGATAAGAGTTTCCACAAGGATTATGAGTTTGTCGATGTAAATGAAGAGTGTTGCAGGTATATACTTTCTGACAATAAGTATAATCCAGCAGTTTATGATACAGACGAATTCAAAACAAACAATGTTGTCGACACACCATGTAACCGATTTATCACTTCAGTGTTTGATAAAGAGAGATTCCTGTATCTATTGAGATATGGCATCTTGTATCTTAAAGCTAGCGGGGATGGATCACCTCAGAAGCACATCATGAGATATCCACAGTTCTTCGCTACAAGAAGGCTAGTTGCCAGATTAGATAAAGGTGAAAAGCGTGGAATCATCTGGCATACACAGGGATCAGGAAAGACTGAGCTTGCGGCCTACAGCAATAAGATACTGAAAGATTATTTTGCCCGTAAGAATACAATTACTAGGTTCTACTTTGTAGTTGATCGCCTGGAGCTTCTAAGACAGGACAACAGCGAATTCAGTAATAGATATTTCTCCGTAGTTAACGCTGACAGTAGGAAAGATTTCTCATATGAATTGAATAAGGTACTGCCGCACAACGCATCCGCAGATTCTGTGGGTGAGTTTGTCGTTGTCAACATTCAGAAATTCGAGGAAGCTATCCCACAGGCCCAGAATGCATATGACTCAACGATTCAGAGAGTCTTCTTCATTGATGAAGCTCATAGGTCATATTCGATGAAGGGCACATATTTAAGGAACCTAATACTCTGTGATCCAAATGCAGTTTTCATCGCACTTACTGGAACGCCTCTACTCAGTAAAAAGGAGAGATCTAACCTAAAGTTCGGTGACTACATTCATAAGTACTTCTATGACAAATCCATAGCTGACGGATATACGCTTCGTATTAAGAAAGAAAAAATAGATACAGTAGTCAGAAAGGAAATCAAAACAAACCTTGAGCTCGAAGATCCGGATCTGAACTCAGCAGATGTTTATGAATCCGATCCGTATGTCGAATATCTTGGGGAATACATACAAAAAGATTTCCGTAACTTCCGATTGGTGAACCAAGACAATACAATTGGAGGAATGATAGTCTGTCGCTCAAATCTTCAGGCTAAAAAGCTTCATCAGTGGTTTGAGAAGAATTCCAAGTTCTCAACCGGACTTGTCATTACCGATGACGGCAACTACATGCAGGCTGAGGCCAACAGAAACAATCAGAAGGAGTTTAAGTACAACGGAAAACCTGACCTGCTCATAGTCGAGTACATGCTTACAACCGGTTATGATGTATCGAGACTTAAGAAGATGTACCTTCTCCGAGGTCCACATGCACAGAATCTTCTGCAGACGATATCCCGTGTAAACAGGCCATATAGATCACCAAACGGAAAGATATATCACTTTGGATATATAACGGACTTTGTAGATATTGAAGAAGAATATGACCGTACCCTTAATGACTATCTGAAGGAGCTTGAGGATGAGTTTAATGATCCGGATGGTGAATCAAACTCACTGGCAGGACTGGTCGTAGACATCGAGTCTATCAGAGAAAAATACCTTAAACATAGCGTAGAGCTGAAAGGGATTGTTGATGAAGATGATCTTGAAAAGTTCCAGAAGAGACTGGCAATGTTCGTTAAGGGTGTGCTTCTTAAGATCAAAGCGCATCTTAATGCGATGAAGGACTGCTATGCAGAGTTCATGCTTTCAAACTCCATGGAAGATGCGGCCGCCATAGATTATGATGCCATTAAGACAAAACTCAGACTGACTCAGGAACGAATAGACTTTATCAATCTGACAGAATCGCCTATAAGAATGATGGAGCTTATCTCTGATGATGAGATAGTTGAGATCATATATGAGTTCATTAAGACTTCTATTTCAATTATTGATCTAAGTAAGTTCAGCCCTGATGCACCTGAGATCGGTGAGTTCAATGATATGGTCACTAAGGTCAAGAGAGAGATTGAGAGGAACCGCAACAAAGAAGATATAAAGATGATAAGTCTTGATGCTGCTCTTCAGGCGCTATTCTCGAGACTTGATATTAAAGAGATAGATGATCTGACTTTCTTTACAGATGAAATGAGAATTATCTATGAGCAAGCCGTAGCCATTAACAGGGAAAATGACAGACTCGCTCAGATATATGACGGCAACTACTCAATGGTTAAGACTTATCAGGACATAGTGGCTGACAGACCGGAACTTAATAATAAGGATATTGAGGCTGCAGTCAAATTGATATATGACGAGATTAAGGAAGGCATCGATACCAGCATATTGGTAGTTCAAGGAAGAGAAGGCTTCATAGACCAGACCAAGAAGAAAGTCACAACGAAGCTTCTTAAGTCGGGGCTGTATAAGAGTCTGGGACTTAACACCTGGATACAGAAGATGCTTTCAGACATGTTTACAAATCTTCAAAATTACAGATAAGGAGATATCTAATAAATGGCGACAGATTATTATGCACTTGAAACAAGGATTGACTCCATGATAGATGAGCTGCAGGGATTGTGTTCTCAAAACGGATTGTCCAACACTGCAGCTGAAGAGGTCGTAGTTACCAGTGCGTTCCTGTATAAGTTTCTGAATGACAAGTTCATGCATAATCTTAAGGCCTTTGCAGAGGAGCTTGGTGAGACGACGGAAGAGGTGCTAAGAAACGAGAATCTTGAGCTGGATGCATTCTATGATGCTCACCCGACTGATGTTGTATTCCGAATGGAAGATACTATAGAGACGCTGATTAACCAGACGGGAAAGCCCGATTTCTTCAGGCTGTTTGATGATGCGCTCGAAAGGATATCTAATTATCCGGAAAACGATAAATTCAAGGTTGAAACTTCAGGCGGTGAGAAACAGCCGCTATTTACAAGGATCACAGAAAGCATCATTGATTCAAAGTCAAGGAATGCTTTTGCAGTTTCTCTTTTTGGGATCATATCTGAAGATAAGTTCGATTTTGAAGAAGCTTTTGAAGGTAATTTCGATTTCTATTCGACTATATTTGAATACCTGATCAAGAACTATAACGTAGCAAGCGGGACTTATGCAGAGTACTTCACTCCCCAGGCTATTTCTTCTATCATAGCTAAGATACTTGTGGGCATGTCTGAGGTAAAGGATGACAGACTTTATGAAGTGTTGGACTGCGCAGCCGGATCTGGTTCTTTGGTACTTCACCTTGCTAACGAGCTCGGACACGGAAAATTTGGTAATAGAGCAAGAGTCTATACACAGGATATCTCTGCCAAATCAACACGTTTCCTGAGACTGAATATGATGCTGAATGGATTAACAGAATCCTTGGACAACATAGTTCAAGGAGATTCGATGCTGTATCCATCACAGTACAATATCAACCATGATCCAACAAGCGGATACAAGAAGTTTGATTATATAACCATAAATCCACCATTTAAGCTCGACTTTTCAACTACAAGAAATGCAATAGAGAATAACTGGATAAATACAGACAGATTCTTTGCGGGAGTTCCCAAAATTCCAAATAATAAAAAGGATTCCATGGCCATATATCTTCTGTTCATTCAGCATGTGCTTTGGAGCCTCAAGGAAGATGGTCGTGCTGCTATAGTCTGTCCTACGGGCTTTCTTACAGCAAAGTCCGGTATTGAAATGGCAATTCGTCAAAAACTAATTGACAACAATTGGCTGAAGGGTGTTATCTCGATGCCTTCAAATATATTTGCAAATACAGGAACAAATGTATCTGTTCTTTTCATAGACAAAACAAAAGGCGATGATGACAAAGTGATTCTGCTAGATGCTTCAAAGCTTGGTGAAAAGAGAAAAGAAGGAAAAAATCAGAGAACAGTTCTTCGTGATAATGAGATAAGCCAGATTATTGAGACGTTCAATGATAGGGAGATAGTTGATGATTTCTCTGTAGTTGTTTCTAATGATGAAATAAAAGAAAAGAATTATTCTTTCTCTGCGGGACAGTTTTTTGAAATCAAGATTGAGTATGTCGAGATAACTGCCGAAGAATTCGAAGCAAAAATGAACGAGTATATGACTTCTCTAGCTGGTAGTTTTCAAAAGGGACATGAACTTGAAAAGAGCATATTGGAGCAATTGAAAGGGCTAAAATATGAATAAATACACTCTTAAGGATCTCATTAAAATTGGGAACGGCAAAGACTATCGACATTTGTCAGACGGGACGATTCCAGTCTATGGTAGTGGTGGAATAATGCGATATGTAAATGATTATATATTTGACGGAGAGTGTATATTATTGCCTCGCAAAGGTACACTTGATAATATTATGTACGTATCTGGAAAGTTTTGGACAGTTGATACTATGTATTGGGCAACAGTAAACCCAGATTTGGCAGATACAAGGTACTTATACTTATATTTGTCTCTATTAGATTTAAGCAATCTTGATACTGGTTCCGCACTCCCAAGCATGACCAACGACACATACAATATGGTTCCAGTAGAACTTCCCGATATTAGTATTCAGCGCGCTATCGCGGATAGTATATTTGCAATAAGAAATAAAATCTTAATTAACAATGCCATTTGTTCTAGCCTTGAATCAATGGCAAAATTACTCTATGACTACTGGTTTGTACAGTTTGATTTTCCTGATGAGAATGGGAGGCCGTATAAGTCATCTGGTGGAAAGATGGTTTGGAATGAGGAACTGAAGAGAGAGATTCCGGAGGGGTGGGAGGTAAATAAGCTGCCCGAAGTATGTGATTTACAGTATGGATTCCCTCTCAGTACCGAGTTGTTCAGTGAAACAGGTGTAGGTATAATACGTATCAGAGATATACTTGATAATTCTATTTCTGCTAAAACAACTGAAACTGTAGATAAAGAGTACTTTACTGAAAAAGGTGATTTACTTGTCGGGATGGATGGAAATTTTCAAATGAATTATTGGACACGTAGTGGAGATATAGTAAATCAGCGAATTACACGTATTCGAAAGAATAAACTGCCCTTAATGATTATAAAAATGCAGATTGAACCATACATCAAAGCAAAAATTACGAATGTGGCAAGGTCAACTGTTGGGCATTTAGGAGATGCTGATTTTAAAAATCAACTTATTCTTATGCCTCATGCAATGAAGTATCCTTTCTTCGAAAATGCACTGCAAACAATCGTTGAGCTTAGAAATGAAAATCAGCAGCTCGCATCTCTCCAAGATTTCCTACTTCCGATGCTGATGAATGGACAGGTTAAAGTTGGAAAGGTTGGTGTGTAATATGGCCAAGGGAATAATATATGTAATGACAACAGCAGTCCCCGGATTAATCAAGATAGGGAAAACAGGATCATCAAATTTCGAACAGAGGATGTATAGTCTTGAGCATGATGGATATCGTAATGTCGCCGCCATAAAGAGATTATTCGCTATCGAAGTAGATGATTATGATGAAAAAGAATTACTTATAGATTCTATCTTTTCAAAAAGTAGACTCGAAAACACGGAACTCTTCGCTCTTGATTCAAATCTTGTTGTTCAGCTTCTTTCCTCGTTTGAAGGGAAGCAGATATACCCAATGGACACACCAAAAGATGAAGTGTTTGAAGAAGCATCTGCAAACAGAGGAAAAGGTCTTGTCCCTGAGGGCATATATTTCCTTAACCGAAAAATAAAAGCATGGGGCAATAAAGCTTGCATCGCAAAAATGGAAGTTAAGGATGGTCTTTTTATCGTTAAAAAGGGTTCAATACTTTGTCCCATTCAGGGAAGAGGATGGCGTTCAACAAAATTTATCGACGAGCGTAGATCAAATGCCGTTATCAAACACGACATCCTCCAAAAGGATGAGGAGTTCACATCTCCTAGTTTTTCGGCATCATTTGTCACTTATCTACCAACGAATGGTTGGAGCGATTGGAAAACAAAGGACGGAAAGCCTATAGATATCTTTAGACGCGAAAAGGAATAGTGTTACAAATAAAACCTATAATGAATAGAATAGTATTTGATGATGTTATCGAGAGAGATATGGATATTCTCTTCGCTGAAGAATTTGCTAGTGCTAATGGCTTTACGAGTATCTTTGTGGAAGCAGTAGGTGAAAAGAATGCTGAGGTTACATCCATACATGTCTCCAAGACAGATGTTGCATTAGGCGAGTCGGATCTCGAGATTATCCTGAAGTCAGGGGACGAAAAGATAGGTTTCTTGATAGAGGATAAAATTGATGCAAAGGCAATGCCGGAACAAGCTGCAAGATATATTCAACGAGGAGAAAAAGGTATAGCTACTGGTGAGTATGACAGATATCATGTTTTTATTATTGCTCCACAAAAATACCTCAATCAAAACGAAGAAGCACACAAGTATCCTAACAAGATATCATATGAAACTATCTTGGAATACTTTGAGAGAGATACTGATGCCCGTTCATTTTTTAAAATCAGTCAGATGAACCAAGCAATTAATAAACGGAAATCAGGATATCAAGTTGTCGTCGATGAAGCCGTTACCGATTTTTGGGCCAGGTATGCTGAACATCAAAAAACTCACTATCCAGAACTGATACTACTGTACAAAGGCGAAGTAAAGGGCTCTAGTGCGGCCTGGCCAAGATTCAATACTGTCATAGATGGTTTGTATATGTACCATAAAACAGAGTCTGGATATATTGACATGACATTGGATCGATGTGCCAACAAGTTAGTTGAAGTTGAAGACCTCTTATCGCATACTATTGAGGACTATCTTAAAGAGGGGTTTGTTGTTCGAAGGACGGGAAAAGCTGCGGTTATTAGACTTACCGTTCCAAAGATGGATGTTCACCAAGCTTTTGTTGAGCAGTTATGCCAAGCTGAAGAATGCTTTAAGGCGATTTGGAAGATGAGTAGCTTGGCAAAACAGATGAATCAGAATAGTGTATTTAATCTTTTGGAAGCTAAATGATTTTTGGTATACATTTTATCGATAATGTATACCACTTTGAACCCTTTTCGACTACAAAATCTACATAACAAATAAACAATAGAAGACCCGTAAATGCTTGGAATCCTTGCATTTACGGGTTTTTAACAATGGTGCGCTGGAGAGGGCTCGAACCCCCCCGGCCTTCTGGTCCGTAGCCGGACAGTCTAAGCATAGGCCTTAACAAACGAGATAAGATCGTAGGCTTATTTGTAATCTATCTTCCATTTTCTAAGAGGAATCTATTCATAAGGGAAGGGTAAGCTTCTAAAGGGAATGTATGCTGAGAGTATCCACTTCTTGATAAATCCGCCAAATATCCGTGGAGCCAGACCCCCATTCTGGATGCATCCCACGGTTTTTTTGTTATACTCAATAGCCCTGCGATTATTCCGTTAAGAACATCACCGCTTCCGGCCTGCGCAAGAGCCCGGTTTCCTGTATCATTTATTAATTCTTCTCCACTCGGAGAAAACACTCTGGTGGTATGATCCTTTAAAACCAGATATATTCCATGCTCTTTTGCAAAATCAGCACCGATTATATCAGGATCCTCCAGAATTTCTTTCGTTGAAATGGAAGTCAGAGCACTGAACTCACCTGTATGAGGTGTAAGTATCAATGGGCAATGAGCTTTTTTAAGAAACGTCAGATCCTCGGATATCAGTCTAAGGGCATTTGCGTCCAGAAGGAGAGGAACGCGGCATTCGTTTATGAGCAAATTCAGAATGTCCCTTCGGTAGTCGAGTTTGTCGACTCCGCTTCCAAAGGAAACTGCCGATGCTCTTTTAAGAGCTCCTCTAATCTCTTTAATATATGTTCCTTTGTTTACAGGGAAGAACACGGCGCTGACAAAACGTGAGGCTACTATAGGATAAATATCTTCATCCAAAACACAGGTAATATATCTTGCTCCTGCAGTCATTGCTCCATATATGTTAAGACACACCGCTCCTGCCATTCCCCAGCTTCCGCCTATAAGCAGGGTATGGCCGTCAGTATATTTGTTTGATTTTGCTCCTCTTGGAGGGTATTTAGAAAGAAAGTTCCGTACGTCCATTTTAGTCCCATCATCTTAGAATATATTTATTTTCAGTATATATTTGACCAAGCTTATTGTCAAAACTGAATATAATGAGCATAAAACAATGTTCTTGATAACAATGTATGCGTAAAGCTATACTATATCTATGAATACGCTTTAGAGAGGAGAAGACAATGATTAATGAACCGTTCGCATGGCAGAAAGAAGATGTGATACCTTCTTCAGGTCTTAGATATCGAGTTAAAACAGCAGATTATATACTGAAGGATGACGAAGGCAATTTTGAAGGCAGCATGTTCAGCTACTCATATATTCGGCTTCCAGAGGATAAGAGCAGACCTGTTGCTTTTGCATATAACGGAGGTCCGGGTTCGGACAGCAAATGGGTGCATTTAGGCTTTCTTGCTCCAAAGGTGCTGAAGATACCGGGGTATCCCGAGACAGAGAATCCTGCAAAGGCGATTCTAACAGACAATACCAACTGCCTGCTGGACACCTGCGACATAGTTCGGATCAATCCTGTTGGCACGGCATATACAGAGACAAGTGATGCGGCAAAGAAGAAGTATTTCGGTACTGCCGGAGATGCGGATTCTTTCGTTTCTTTCATCTGCCACTGGCTGAAGGAGAACGGAAGGGAAGACAGCCCGGTATATCTGATAGGAGAGAGCTACGGAACGATAAGGAACCTTGCCGTGGGTGACAGGCTTCCGGAATCAGTTAATCTTAAGGGCATCATTCATATTGGCGTGTCCTTCAACGTAGGCTCAAAGACCCAGTTCTTCGTGGAGCCGAATGTCAGAAGACTCGGCCTCAATGCTGCCGTCTGCTGGTACTATCTGCACAGAGATGAGATGCCCAAGGATGACTATATAAAGGAAGCAATGGACTTCGCCTACACAGATTATGCACACGCACTGCTTGCTGGCAATAATCTAAGCGAAGACGAGAAAAAGACTGTTGCAGATAAGCTGCATAGGTATACAAACCTTGATCCAGAGTTTCTTATTCGGAACAGACTCCGTTTTTCAGAAACAGACTTCATCATGAATGCCATCCCTGGCCGTGTGATCAGCGTATATGATGCAAGAGTAAGCATTGAAAAGCGGGCGATAGACCCGGAGAAAGAATTCATAAGACAGGAACCGTTCATGGTCAAGATCGGTTCGCGGATCGATGACTGCATGGCTGAATACGAAAAGGGACTCAAACTGCCGGAGGGAAGGCAGCCATTGAACCTGTATGAGATTGCAGCCGGATGGGACTATGCTTCCTATGACAAGGACACATTGAGGCTCTCCGAGGAACTCCTGAAGACCAACCCGGGGTTGAGGATGATGTTCATCAACGGTTACTACGACACACTGTCAACTTTTGACTTCGTAAAGCTCCTGTTTGCGCAACTGGATCTGCCGAGAGACAGGGCGGTGGAGAGGTTCTACGAGTCAGGCCATACAGTCTACATAGGTGAGCCGACAGATGAACTGATAAATGATATAAGAGCATTTATCAATTATAAATAGACAATTATGAGAATAAAGCCGTCATTTTTGACGGTTTTATTCTTTTTTGCCCAA
>JAEEGL010371587.1_pt1 | contig 11099 bp, 9 predicted proteins | sample 9134231 | NCBI WGS metagenome assembly JAEEGL01 (sample SAMN16246548, study PRJNA631951) | gut metagenome | biome: gut microbiome; feature: rumen; material: fiber-attached | host: Bos | place: Iran: Karaj | collected 2018-10
ATTCTTCAAAGTATTTCTTTCCAACTTCCATAACTACGTCAGAATACATTTGAATAAATCTTCTATAACAGTCCCAAGCCCATCTTGGATTATTACTCTTCTTAGCTAAAACTTCTACAACTTCTTCATTAAGTCCTAAGTTAAGAATTGTATCCATCATTCCAGGCATTGAAGCTCTTGCTCCACTTCTTACTGAAACTAAAAGTGGATTTTCTTTGTCTCCAAACTTCTTTCCTGTTTCTTTTTCCATTTTTTCGATGTACTCATTAATTTGTTTTTGGATTTCTTTATTTATTTCTCTTCCATCTTCATAATATTTAGTACATGCTTCTGTTGTGATAGTAAACCCTTGAGGAACAGGTAGTCCAATATTAGTCATTTCTGCTAAATTAGCACCCTTACCACCAAGTAAGTTTCTCATATCAGCATTTCCTTCTTTAAAAGTATAAACGTATTTCATTATATATATACTCCATCCTTTCCTACGTGTTATATTATACATAATTTTTCATAATAAAATCAACATTTATTTGATAAAAAAAGAAACTTCATCACTTAGATGAAGGTTTCTTTACATCATTTGATATTTTACCAGGCTGTACTCTTACGATTGCTAGACGAGTTACTCTCTTTCCATCAATTAAAGCACTAATAAATTTCATTGGTCTAACGTTTAATCTACTATAAAGAGTTCTTATATCAACTTCTTTATTTTTCTTTTCACTTTTCTCTATTGATTTATCAATTTTTAATAATTCTTTTTTATCTTCTTTATCTAATCTTTGTTTAATGCTTTTTAACTTGTCTATAACACTTGTATTATTTTCTTTATATTTAGGTTCTTTAATATCAAATTCCCCTATATTTTGAGATTTACTTGACATTAATCCATATAATGATTTTCTTCTCTCTTCTAATTCACTAAACTCTTCTTTTGTTAAAGGGATTCCCATAGTTGATTTTAAACCAAGTCTATAAGATTCAAATAACAATTTTCTTTTTGTATCAAAAAATTTAATATTTGCTAAAGCATCTTGTACATTTTCCATTCCAAGAGATATTGATGCTATTCTTTTTGAACAGAAACTACTTTCTAATATTTCTGGTATATTAGCAATCATATAATCATTATGAGTCAATAATGCTTTATCAGCATCAAATTCTTCTAATTCTTTTCTTCTTTCTTTAGCAGTTCTAACAATTGCATCTCTTAACTCAAAAATATTAATATTACTCTTTTCTACAACTACTGGGTCAAATGAAATACCTAATACCTGTTTAATTTCTAAACTAATAGCAAAAATATCAACATTTAATCCATTTTGATTAATTGGAAGAGTAACCATATTTCTATCTATTTCTTTATCAAGTATATAAGAAGAAATTATTGCATTAACAGCTTCTTCAATCATTTCATCTATTAAAGGTTCACTATCTAATGAATGACAAATAATCTTTCTTCTTTTTTCTCTATACTCTTCAATTAATTTAGTAGCATAATTATTTAATTGTTGTGCATATTTTATTTGTTCTTTGATTTCATTTTCTTTATTCTTTTGTAATGTTATTATCTTTTCTTCTATTTGTTCATAAGATTTTTCATCTATTGCAAGTGATCCATCAGAATTCTTATTAAATTTACTTAAAGTAGTATCTATTGAATCATCTGAATTAAGTGAAGAAAGTCCTATTCTTTTTAAATCACTAGGACATGCAAATCTTTGACAAACTCCAGATATACCATTTCTTCCTGTTCTTCCTTCAAGTTGTCTATCTGTTCTACTCATTTCAAAATATCCAGAAGATACAACTTTTAATCCAATTGAATCTAATCTTTCTCTATTTTTTATTTCTTCTTCTTTTGACCATAATTGTCCTTCAAGAGCTTTTTCAACTTTATCTCTTAAGAAACATCTATCAGAACTTGAAAAATCAAGTGCAACTCCTTGCTTTTGTTCTAAAGCCTTAATATGTCTTTCTGTTGCAATATCCAATATTGTATCTCTATCTCCACCAATTCTAATATCTGTTCCACGTCCAGCCATTTCAGTAGAAATAGTAACAGCTCCAGGAAGTCCTGCTTGAGATATTATTAACGCTTCATCTTCTTTTGATGTTGTAGCAGTTAAAGTACTAAAATCTATTCCTTTAGCTTCTAAAGCTTTTTCAATCAAACTAATTTCATCATAATCTGATACTACAATTAATACTGGTTGTTTTGGGTTTTGTTTTTGTGATTCAATAACTGAATTTACAATTAAATTAATTTTACTTTCAACATCTATTGTAAATTTAGTATTTTCTTTTAAAACTCCTAATGGTTCTTTAGCACCTTTACGTTTTCTTCTACCATAATAACTATAAAAAGAATGTTTTGGAATTTCTACTGTTCCTTTACCAAATATTTCTCCAAATAATCCTTTTGAAGAAGTACCTGTCATTCCACTATATAAATCATATCTTGAATAAAATTCTTTTTGAGTTATAGATGAAGAAGTTGTTGTTTCTTTAGTTCTATTTTCAGGTGGAATTTTTTCTTTTAACTCAATTGCTTGTTGAAGTCCATTAGAATATGTTGATCCTTCTTGAATTCTACCATTTTTAAGAACTTTAATTTTCCCATCATCTACTATGTAATCTTCTCCGTTTTTCATAAGTAAATGTGCTGTAACTGTTTGTTTAAAATAATGCATTACAGTAGCTGCTTCACTTGAAACAGATGCTAAATATTTATTGTAATTATCTACAAAATCAGGATAATTATTATCTTTAAGAATTTTATTTGCTCCAACTGTTGTTAATTTAATATTTCCATTTCTAACTAAATAATAATCAGTTCCCACTTTATAATTTGTATCTTTTAATATTTTATCTTGATATTTAATTACATTAGAATTTATATGAAATGAAAAATAACAATATTTTAAAAACTCTTCATAACATTTATCTGATATTTTAAACTCATCTAATTCACTACAAAATATTATTCCATATCTATTTCTTATTGTATCTGCATCATACTTGTCTTCATCAAGTATTGCTCTATATAATTCTTTCCCAGTCTTAAATCCATTTTTATTATCAACAGCTTCATATACTCTTTGTAGACTAAAGAATCTTTCTGCTGCTTCTTGATATTTTATTGGATCAGCAAGAATATCACAACTTCCAAAGTTATTTGATATAAATCTTGCTTCTTCATAAGTTAAATTATCTAAATCTTTTACATAAACATTTGCTTTATTAACTACATCATCATACTTAATTCCTTGCATAAGGCATAATTCTCTTAAAGACATATTTGGTCTATACATAGGAGTATCAATTGCTATTCTATAAGGAACTTGTGCATCATCAATTAATGCATCATCTATTTCATCTATTAAAGCAAAACCAGGTTTTCCTTCTCTTTGTAACATATCTTCTTTTTTCTTAATTAAACAATCTCTTAAATAATCAAATGCAAATGTTTCTTTTGCTCCAAAAGATATATCACATCTATATGATTTTTTCTTAACTTCTTTTAATTTTTTAGTTATTCTTACTCTTTCTTTATTATCTAATTTACTAAAATCTTTTCCTTCTAATTCAGCTAATTCTTCTTCGTTATCTGGAACATAACCAGAAGTAAGTCCTAGTCCTTCATATATAGGAAGAGTTTCTTCAAAGTCTCTTTTTGATAAATAACTGTTTGAAGTTATTACATGTACACCTTTTCCTCTTAATGCCTGTAAGAAAACAGGAAGAACTCCAGATAATGTTTTACCTTCACCTGAACTTAACTCAGCAATATCTCCTTCACTAATTGCAATACCTGTCATTTTTTGAACATCTCTTAAAACCATATTAGGTTTTTTATGAAATGATGATAATGCAAGAGATGCTAAAGCAAAAGCTGGGACACTTAAATTCATCAATTCTTGATAAGAATCGACATCAGTTAATGCTTTTTTCAATTGACTTGTTTTATCACTAAACCAATATTTCAATTTATTTTCATATTGTATTCTTAAACTAGGATTAGTTATATATGATTTATGGAAATCTTGTAATAAATTAAATGGTACTTTATATTCTTTTCCTTTTACTAATAAAGTTCTTGTTCTTATATTGTTAATATTAGGTGTTTTTGAGAATTCTTCTAATACAGGAATTAAAATATCTCCAAAAATAGATGATAAATTATTATTAAAATCATCTATTAAAGATTCTTCTTGTTTATCTATATCATCAAGGATTTTTTCTAATCTCTTGATGCTATATTTATTAACTTTAGCTATTTCCCTATCTTTCACTCTCATTATAATCACCTATTTTAATATAATATTACCATAAAACTACTTTCTAATCAATTTCATTTTCTCTTTTCTATAACATTTTGCACACATAGATTTGTATGTTACTTCGTTTTCTCCATCAATAGCAACTTGATCACCACTAATTGTAAATTCTCCATTTACAAATCTTCCTACAAATATAGCCTTTGCCCCACAAGGACAAATTGTTTTCATCTCTTCTAGAGTATGTGCAATAGCTAGTAATCTTTTAGATCCAGGAAAAGCTTCTGTTTTAAAATCTGTCCTTAATCCATAACAAATAACTGGTATATCTAAATTTACTACTATATCCATACAATTATCTGCTTGCTCTGTTGATAAAAACTGTGCTTCATCTACTAAAACACAATTTACATCATTATACTTTTCTTTAACTATTTCAAATAAATTTTCATCTTTTTCAAGAAGCAAATCAGCTTCCCTAGTTGCCCCAATTCTTGATACTATTCTACTATCTCCTTTAGTATCAATTTTTGGTTTAACTATTAATACTTTCATTCCATTTTCTTCATAATTATGGGCTGTTTGTAGTAATAAAGTTGATTTACCACTATTCATTGCTCCATATCTAAAATATAATTTTGCCATAAAACCTCCCTATTTTCTAGCTCTTGGATGTGTTTTAAAGTACACATCTTTTAATCTATCTGTTGTAACATGCGTATAAATTGCAGTTGCAGTTAAACTTTCGTGTCCAAGTAACTCTTGAACTGATAATATATCACACCCTTCATTTAATAAGTGTGTTGCAAAAGAATGTCTTAACATATGTGGAGATATTTTTTTATTTACATTTGTATTCTTAATAACTTGATTAAGAATATATCTAATACCTCTTGTAGTTAACTTATCTCCATTATTATTTAAGAATAAATAATCACTCTTTTTTTTATTTAATTCTATGTAACCATCACTTAAATATAAATCAAGTACTTCTCTTGCATAATCTCCAATTCTTGTAATTCTTTCTTTATTTCCTTTCCCAAGCACTTTTATTTCTTCATCATTAATATCTTTTACTTTAATATTAACAAGTTCACTTACACGTACTCCTGAAGCATATAATACTTCTAGAATCAATCTATTTCTTTGTCCTAAAGGATTACTAATATCTATTGAATCAAACATTTCTTCAAGTTCATTATAATAGAAAAATCTAGGTAATTTTTTCTCTTTTCTTGGAGTCTTAATCAAAGTAAAAGGATTATTGTCTATATGATTTTCATTTATTAAATATTTATAAAATCCTCTTAAAGAACTTAATTTTCTTGATACTGTAGTAGCTTTATTTTTTTTCTCATCGAGTCCTTTTAAATATACTCTTATATTTTCATATTTTACTTTTAATACGTCTAAATTATTGTTATCTAGGAAATCAAAGAATTCAACTAAATCTTCTTCATAACTATCAATCGTTTCCTGTGAATAATTCTTTTGATACTTTAAGTATTTCAAATAATCTTCTAAATACTTCATATTATCACCTATAATTATTCTAACACAAAAGGAAATACTATTAAAATTATTTTATAAAAAAATAAGTAAGAAAAATAATCCTTACCTATTTTGACACAAAGTATACTTTTTATTTAACACTTTATTTACTTTTAAATTATTAATAGTTATTTCACTAACTAAATCATTATACTTTTCAATTAATAATCTTAATTCTCTATTGTAATAATATAATACATTAGCATCTTTTTTCATTATTCTTTCTTTAAAAACATCTAACATGTCTTGATAAGCATTTCTTAATATTCCAAGTTTTGGTGAATTAATACGATGTTTCAATAAAGAAGTAAAACTTACATAATATCTATTATTTATTATAGATATTTCAATATTATTAGATTTTGCAAACTTTAATTCATCTTCTTCTAAAGTTACATATTTATCAAGTTCATCTTCAAATAAATGACTCTTTAATAATAATTTAGTAAATAATTGGTTTTTACTATTAAATAATAATTTTCTTGCTTTTTCTAACTCTGATAGTTTATTATTATATGAATCATCTTTATAAACAACAAATTCTTTTTGATTATAAAGTGGTAAAAGTTCCTCTTTATCATTAATCCCTTTCTTATAATCAATAACTATATTTCCTTTAACATAATTATGTTTTCTGATAAAATCATGAATTAAAGTTTTATTATAATAATGATTTATAAAATCATTATCATTTTTAAAACTAGAAGTGATTCTATCGATGAAGAATAAAGATCTATTCTCTAGTCTTAATTCATCAATCTTGTTATTATAAGATATTCTATATAACAAAGTTGCATTGTTCATAATAACACCTCTTTTCAAAAGGCAAGGTGTTAGAATAACACTTTTTTTTAATATTGTCAATATAAAACAATTGTTTGACTATATATTATTACTATGTTATTATGTATATGAGGTGTTAAATATGGAAAAACTTACTGAGAAACAAAAATTAATGTTAGAGACATTAAAAAAGTATTTAGCTAAATATGGATATCCTCCAACAGTTAGAGAATTAGGAAAAGAACTTGACTTAAGTTCTCCTGCTACTACACATTTCCATCTAAGTAAATTAGAAAGCAAAGGATATATAAAAAAAGGAAAAGGAAAAAATAGAACTCTTGAACTTTTAGTACCTAATGAATATTTAGATAATAATGATTCTGTTGTAGATGTTGCATTAATTGGAACAATAACTGCAGGAAATCCTATTGAAGCTATTGAAAATCCTGATGAATTTTTCTCTGTTCCAGTTAATTTAATTCCTAAGAAAAAAGAAATATTTGCACTAAATGTTAAAGGAACATCTATGATTAATAAAGGAATAAGAGATGGGGATATCGTATTAATAGAAAAGAAAAAAGATGCAAATAATGGAGAAATAGTTGCAGCAATGACTTCTGAAAATGAAGTAACATTAAAAACATTTTATAAAGAACAAAATCATATTAGATTACAACCAGAAAATGATACAATGGCTCCTATAATTTTAGATAATGTAACAATACTTGGAAAAGCTGTTGGATTATATAGAAAGATTTAAAAAAAATAGAAGTTAGTTATTAATACTATCTTCTATTATTTTTTTTATATTTTGAAAATCATTATTTAAATCTTCTTGCAAATAAGAATACTCTAAATAAGCTGGATAACTATTCAGTTTTTCTTTTAATTCTGTTAGTTCTTTCTCCTCTTTTTTTATATCTTGTTTATTATATTCTTTTTTTACAATTGTTTGTTCAAGTTTTTTAATGTTTTTTATTAATGACATAATATCATTATTTTTTGCCGTTGATGTTTTTAATTCAATATATCTTTTATACTCTTTTGTATTTTTTATTATAGTTGTTAATTCATTTATCTTCTTAATTATTTCACTTTTGTTTTCCATCAATACTCCAAGTCTTTGCGTCAAGCACTTCAACTTTAACAATTTCTCCAATAGAAGATTCTTTTCCATAAAAATTAATTAATTTATTTGTATCAGTATATCCACAAAGCATACCTTCTTTTTCACTTTTTGAATCTACTAAAACATCAACAACTTTTCCAATCATTTTTTGATTACTTTCCAAGAAGTATTTATTTACTAATTCATTTAGTTTATATAATCTTTGTTCTTTTTCTTCAAGAGTGGTTTCATCTTTTAATTTAAGTGCTGCAGTTCCTTCTCTTGGTGAGAATATAAACGTATAAGCATTATCAAATTTACAATATTCACATAGTTTTAAAGTTTCTTCAAAGTCTTCTTCAGTCTCACTAGGGAATCCTACTATAATATCTGTTGATATAGTAACATTTGGAATTGTTTTTAATTTATCAAATAAGTCTATATACTCTTCTTTTGTATATTTTCTTCCCATTAATTTTAATACTTTATTTGATCCTGATTGAACTGGTAAGTGAATACTAGGCATTATATTATCATATTTCTTTATAACATCAATCATATCATCAGTAAAATCCCATGGATGACTAGTCATAAATCTTACTCTAGGGATTCCTGTTTTGGCAACATCTTCAAGTAAATTAGCCATATTATAATTATTATTTAAATCTTTACCATAAGCATTTACATTTTGTCCAAGTAATGTTACTTCTTTATATCCTTCTTTAACAAGATTATTTACTTCTTTTATTATATTATCTTTATTTCTACTTCTTTGTTTTCCTCTTGTAAAAGGTACTATACAATAAGTACAAAACTTATCACATCCATACATTATGTTTACAAATGCTTTATATCTATTTGCCCTTTTTGAAGGAATTCCTTCAACAATATTACCTTCTTTACTATATACTTCTATTACTTGTTTTTTAGTGTTAATAGATTCATTTAATAAGAATGGTAAATGATGTATATTATGAGTTCCAAATACAAAATTAACATATTTATATTTTTTCATAATATCACTTACTACTTGTTCTTCTTGAGCCATACATCCACATATACCTATTAATAAATCTTTGTTTTTTTCTTCTTTGATATGTTTAAGTCTTCCAAGCATTCCAAAAGCCTTATTATGAGCATTTTCTCTTATACTACAAGTATTTAATATAACTACATCAGCATCTTCCATATCTAAAGTTTCAGAATATCCAAGTTGTTCAAGCATAGCTTTTATATTTTCTGTATCATGCTCATTCATTTGGCATCCATATGTTTTAATATGATATTTTTTGTTAAGTCCTATATTAATTAAATTATCATTCAATTCATATTTTTCTTCTTCAACATTTGATTTATTTCTTTTTTTAGCTTCTTTATAATCAGGTAAATGCATACTTATCACTTCCAATTGTTAATTCTATCATAATTTATAAAAAAAAAGAAGTTTATTTATTCAAATATAACTTCATCTAAATAGACATCCATACATTTTGTTTTATTATGAATAACTTCTTCTTTTATTACATCAAAATTATCTTTAAAATAATCGACAATCTTTTTAACTTTAGGAGTTAATTCTCTAACAGATAAACTTCCTACAATTAATTCTAGATTACACAACTTAGAATATTTTCCATAAGCACTATTTTTAATATAAGCATCATAATACTTTTTAAAAGATACAATTCCAACTTCATTAAATCTTGAATCCCAAAGAATCTTAGAAGTAATAAAAGTTGATTCATTTTTTATAGAAATATCTAAAATTGTTTCATCTTCATTATTCTTTATATTTGGATTAAAATTTTTATTCTTTCTTAATTCTTTATAGATATCAACTGTTTTGATACTGTTAATTGATAATAATATATGAGCTAAGGTATTTCCTTGATTGTTTTGATGATTTATATCTAAATCTTTATTCTTTAAATGTTTAATTACAATATCATAGTATCCATTTTTTAATAATTTCATTAATATATTATTACCTTCACTATCTACAACATTGATATCAAAGTTTTTTCTAGATAATATTTTATCTAAAAGTTCCATATGCTCTTCTTTTAATAATTCAAAAATCAGGGCTGGATCATTATCACAAGCGTTTATAGTTTTTGTTTCATCGTAAAACATTTTTTATGCACCTCTTTTACACGTGACAGTTTTATATTCTAACAAAATTGATTAGAAAAGTCAAATTTTAAGTGCATATAATATAAAAAGACATATGTTTATTTACACATGTCTTCTGCTTCTTTTCCAAAAACAAATTGCTCTGCTGCATTACATAAACAATTAGCTTCTCCTTCGGCATAATCAATTGTAATAGTCTTAACAATAAAGTCTTTTTCAACATTTATATCATAAATAGCAAATCTATTAATATCATCATAATAGAATGTATTCCCATTACAATTATATCTAGTATAATTAGATAATTTTTCATTAAAATAATCCTTAACATATTTAGATTTTCTTAGTGTTTTAAAAACTAATTTATTTCCATCATCACTTTTAAAGAATAACAAAAGTGGTATATCTATTTTCATCTTACTGTTTTTATAATCAGTTCTAAAGAAAGATCTATTACATAATAATATAAGCATAATAATTGAAAAAAGAAATATTATAAACAATTCTACTTTACCTGCAATTTTCTTGCTTTTTTCTTCTTTTTTAGTTTTTATATCTTCTAAGAAAGGTTCTTTAAGAACTTTTTCTATTTGTTCTTTTGACTCTTTTTTTACTTTAGGTTTATTTCTTTTTTTTAATTCTTTCTTTATTTCTTTTTCTATTTTTTTCTCAGTTTTATTATTAGATTTAGATATTTTATTCTTCTTTTCCATATCATAAACTCCTTATCATAATTATATATAACAATAAATATAATATCAAGTTTTTTGTAACAAAAAAAATCTTGTATATACAAGATCCTTTCCTTTTAAATGGCGGAGTCAGAGGGATTTGAACCCTCGCACCAGTTGCCCGGTCTACACCCTTAGCAGGGGCGCCTCTTCAGCCTCTTGAGTATGACTCCAGCTTAAGTTATTTTAACAATATTTAAATAAAAATGGTGGGGCGTTAGGGATTCGAACCCTAGACCCACTGATTAAGAGTCAGTTGCTCTACCAACTGAGCTAACGCCCCATGCAATAAACATTGCTATTTAGTTATACCATATTTATCTAAAAAAATAAAGTATAAATTAATAAGATTATCTTAAAATATGTAATAAAACAATTAATCCAAGTATTATTCTATATATCATAAACACTTTAAAATTATTATTCTTAACATATTTTAAAAGTATTTTTATACTTAATAATCCTGTTAAAAATGATATTATTATCCCTATAAAAAAATAGCACATATTAATA
>JAEEGL010717493.1_pt1 | contig 11099 bp, 6 predicted proteins | sample 9134231 | NCBI WGS metagenome assembly JAEEGL01 (sample SAMN16246548, study PRJNA631951) | gut metagenome | biome: gut microbiome; feature: rumen; material: fiber-attached | host: Bos | place: Iran: Karaj | collected 2018-10
GGCAGCAACAAGGAAATCATGGATGCCACCAACAAGAAACTGGAAGACTTCATCTTTGCCAGCGACATCTTGCGGCAGGCGAAGGAACTGCACGACCAACAGAAACACTCATGATTGTTTGTATAGCGGAGAAACCGAGTGTGGCACGTGACATTGCCAACGTGTTGGGCGCCAAAGACATGAAGCAAGGCTACATTGAGGGCAATGGCTATCAGGTCACTTGGACGTTCGGACATTTGTGCGAGTTGAAGAATCCCCATGAGTATTTTGAGCGTTGGAAGCGTTGGGATTTATGGGACCTGCCGATGATTCCTGCACGTTTCGGTATTCGTCTGAAGGATGATGACGGGGTGAAGCGTCAGTTTGCCACGATAGAGAAACTCATGCAGGCTGCTGATAGTATCATCAACTGCGGTGATGCAGGGCAAGAGGGTGAACTGATTCAGCGTTGGGTGATGCAGAAGGCTGGGGCAAAATGTCCTGTCAAACGTCTGTGGATTTCTTCGTTGACAGAGGAAGCCATCCGTGAGGGTTTCAACAATCTGAAAGACCAAATTGAATACCAGTCACTCTATGAGGCAGGACTTTGCCGTGCCATCGGTGACTGGACACTCGGCATGAATGCCACACGTCTCTACACGCTCAAGTATGGTCAGGAGAAGCAGGTGCTTTCTGTCGGACGTGTGCAGACACCCACTTTGGCGTTGATTGTGCGTCGTCAACAGGAGATAGAGAGTTTTGTTCCCAAACAAAGTTGGGTGCTCTCCACACTCTACCGCGACACCAAATTCACCGCCATCGCTCATGATGAGGAAGCGGAAGCAGAGGATGCCGCAGAAGTGAAGGCTGCTGCAGAAGAAGGCAAGACTATCAAGAGTAAGGGCCCTATCTATAAGCAGATAGAGTTCTTGACGGAAGAAGAGGGTAGGGCAGTTCTCCAATCTATTGAAGGGCAACCTTTTACGGTGACTGATATTCAGAAGAAAAAGGGAACGGAAACACCGCCTCGACTCTACGATTTGACTTCTTTGCAGGTGGATTGCAACCGTAAGTTCGGCTATTCCGCAGAACAGACCTTACAACTTATTCAGAGCCTCTACGAGAAGAAGTTCACCACCTATCCACGTGTTGACACCACTTTTCTAAGTGATGATATTTATGCGAAATGTCCTCAAACGCTTCGTGGTTTGAAGGGGTATGAGCAATTTACGCAACCCCTTGAAGGAAAACCTCTTCCGAAGTCGAAGAAAGTGTTTGATTCCTCTAAGGTGACGGATCACCATGCCATCATCCCTACAGGTGTGCCCGCCATCAGTCTCACCGATATGGAGCGACGCGTCTATGACCTTGTCGCACGTGCCTTCATTGCGGTGTTCTATCCCGATTGCAAGTTTGAGACAACAACGGTGTTTGGCGAGGTAAAGCAAGCCCCCTCCGACTCTCCCAAGGGGGAGGGAGAGCCATCCGGGGTGTTGTTCCGCACCAGCGGAAAAGTAATTATTGATGATGGCTGGAAAATAATATATAAAGGTACACCATCAGAAGAATCCGACGAAAACACGCCGGATGGTAACTCCTCCCCCTTGGGGGAGGCTGGGTGGGGGCTTGGCGAGTCTGGCCCTCACTTTCCTTCTCTTTCCGAGAAATGGACACAACCTCCTAAACCCTATACGGAGGCGACGCTCCTTCGTGCGATGGAAACCGCCGGCAAATTTGTTGACAACGAAGAACTTCGCGATGCCATGAAAGAGAACGGCATCGGGCGTCCTTCCACCCGTGCAGCCATCATCGAAACACTATTCAAACGCCGCTATATCCGTAAGGAACGTAAAAGCCTTGTTGCCACTCCTACAGGTGTGGAACTTATCGGCATTATACACGAGGAACTTCTCAAGAGTGCTGAACTTACGGGCATTTGGGAGAAGAAACTCCGTGAGATAGAAAAGAAGCAATATGATGCCAAGACCTTCATCGAAGAACTCAAGCAGATGGTCACAGACATCATCAATCAGGTGCGCAATGACAACTCCAATCGTCGCGTTGCCGTCACGACAGAAGCAGATTTGAAGAAAAAGAAAGCAAAGCCAGCCTCTCAACCCTCAAATCTCAATGCTCCAGCAGGTTTCCAACCGAACCCACGTGCAGGGAGAAGTTCAAAGCCTCGTAATGCTCAATCTCAAAAACCTAAAACTACGGAAGAAGTGAAAGCCGAGCATAATCCCGACGAAGTGATTGGCATGCCTTGTCCTATCTGTCACGAAGGTCACATCATCAAAGGAAAAACAGCATACGGCTGTTCCCGTTGGAAGGAAGGATGCACCTACAGATTGCCTTTCGACCAAGCATGATACATGCTATTGTTATTGTCTCTTTTTTCTTCATTATTTGTAAACGGTTATCAAAGAAGAGCGCTCAGCACGAAATGATATGCGCTGTTAACACGAAAAAAGAAATTGAACTTGCGAAACTTTATTGTTTGTACTTCAATTGCAGAGGATTCGTCAGGGTTGTGTGAGAAAATCGGTAAAAAATGCAGTAAAAATAGTGTGATATTGAGGAATTTGTAGTAACTTTGCAGCCGATTTTGAGAGATTGGCAACTGATAGTCAAGAAGTCAGTTGCTGATTATTTGTGTGAAAATTAATAATTAAGGTAAAAATATGAATATTTCAGTAGAGAACATTGACAAGGTAAATGCGGTGATTACAGCCGTGGTTGAGCCTGCTGATTATACGGAGAAGTATGAGAAGGCTCTGAAGGATGCAAAGAAGAAAATGAACATGCCGGGTTTCCGTCCGGGCATGGTGCCTGTTGGCTTGATCAAGAAGCAGTTTGGCGTGAGCCTTCTGGCTGAAGAGGTGAACAAGATTCTTCAGGAAGGTCTTTTCGGTTATATCCGTGAGAACAAGATTAACATGTTGGGCGAACCTCTTCCTACTGAAGAGAACAATAATGTGGAATTGAAGGAAGGCGAGAGCTTCACTTTCAAGTTTGACTTGGCAATCGCACCTGAGTTTGAGGTGAGCCTGACCAAGAAGGATAAGATTGACTACTACAATGTGGACGTGACAGACCAGATGGTGGCAAACCAGGTGGACATGTATCGTCAGCGTGGTGGCAAGTATGAGAAGGTGGACTCTTACGAGGACAACGATATGATTAAGGGTGTCATCACAGAATTGGATGTGGAGAATCCTGTGACTGCTGAGAATGTGGTGATGTTGCCCAAGTATTTCAAGAATGACGACCAGAAGAAATTGTTCGATGGCGTGAAGACGAACGACATCGTGACTTTCAACCCATCTGTGGCTTACAATAATAATGAGGCTGAGCTGACTTCACTGTTGAAGGTGGAGAAAGAGGATGCCTTGAACCACAAGGGCGAGTTCAACTTCCAAATCACAGAAATTACCCGCTTCGTGCCAGGACCTCTGGATCAGGAGTTGTTTGACACAGTGTTCCCTGGTGGTGAGGTGAAGACAGAGGCTGATTTCCGTGCGAAGGTGAAGGAGTTGATTGCTGACCAGTTCAAGAAGGACAGCGACTACAAGTTCTTGCTCGATGTTCGCAAGCATGTGACGAAGAAGGTGGGCAAACTGGAGTTCCCAGAGGAGAAACTGAAGAAGATTCTTCTTGCTAACACTGGCGACCAGGCTAAGGTGGATGCTCAGTTTGAGAAGAGCATTGAGGAATTGACTTGGCATCTCATCAAGGAGAAGCTCGTGGAACAGAACGAGGTGAAAGTGGACGATGAGGATGTGAAGAACATGGCAAAGGAAGTGACTCGCATGCAGTTTGCTCAGTATGGCATGTTGAACATTCCAGATGAGTATCTGGAGAATTCCGTGAAGGAGATGCTGAAGAAGCGTGAGACTGTTGACAACTTGATTGACCGTTGCATCGAGGTGAAGTTGGGTGCAGCCATCAAGGAGAAAGTGACGCTGAAAGAGAACTCTGTTACCGCAGAAGACTTTAACAAGATGTTTGAGCAGTAATACATTTCATAAAAATAGAAAAAAAAGTGGCGAGAATTTTTGTTCTTGCCACTTTTTTTATACCTTTGTGTTTCAAAATGATTTTTCAAGATACTTAATGATGAGTTTTATGATAAACGATTTTCAGAAATATGCTACTAAGCATTTGGGAATGAATAGTATGGTGCTTGATGATGTCATCAAATCTCAAGCTGGTTATCTGAATCCCTACATCTTGGAGGAAAGACAGTTGAATGTCACTCAACTGGATGTTTTCTCTCGTTTGATGATGGACAGAATCATTTTCCTGGGCACGGAGGTGAACGATTATACGGCGAATGTGCTGCAGGCACAGATGTTGTATCTTGATAGTGTAGACAGCAGCAAAGACATCAGCATTTATATCAACTCTCCCGGTGGTAGCGTGTATGCAGGGTTGGGTATCTACGACACGATGCAGTTCATCAATAGTGATGTGCAGACCATCTGTACAGGCATGGCGGCAAGTATGGCTGCAGTGTTGCTGGTGGCTGGTAAGGAGGGCAAGCGCAGTGCGTTGCCTCATAGCCGTATCATGATTCATCAACCGATGGGTGGTGCGCAAGGTCAGGCAAGTGACATCGAAATCACAGCTCGTGAGATTCAGAAGTTGAAGAAGGAACTCTACACCATCATCAGTGACCATAGCCATCAGCCTTTTGACAAGGTGTGGGCAGACAGTGACCGTGACTACTGGATGACTGCTGAAGAGGCGAAGGAGTATGGCATGGTGGATGAAGTGCTGGCTAGGAAGGTGTAATTCTGAGAGTAGAAGGGACTAAAGTTTAAGGCGCTGGTCATTAGACTTTAGTCTGGTAGGGGTGGTTACACATTATATATAATAATAAGGAAGTAATAAGTGGCAAAATTGAATAAATGCTCGTTCTGTGGACGGACAGAACACGAGGTTGATATACTGATTTACGGCATTGACGGGTATATATGCTCGGACTGTGTGGCACAGGCAGGTGAAATAGTCAAGGAAGCAAAGGCGAAGAAAAGTAAGGATTCGAAGTTGCAGAACCTGCCAAAGCCTCAGGAAATCAAGGCGTATTTGGACAAGTATGTCATTGGACAAGATGCTGCCAAGATAGCGCTCTCTGTGGCTGTGTATAACCATTATAAACGTCTGAATCATCGTGGTGAAACGGATGATGTGGAGCTGGAGAAGTCGAACATCATCATGGTGGGTAGTACGGGCACAGGAAAGACGTTGCTGGCAAGGACCATCGCAAAAATGTTGCTGGTGCCTTTTGCCATTGTCGATGCGACGGTGCTGACAGAAGCTGGCTATGTGGGTGAGGATGTGGAGAGCCTTCTGTCTCGTTTGTTGCAAGCAGCCGATGGTGATGTGAAGCAAGCCGAGAAGGGCATTGTCTTTATTGACGAAATTGACAAGATAGCGCGTAAGGGCGACAACCCGAGCATTACGAGAGATGTGAGCGGCGAGGGTGTGCAGCAGGGTCTCCTGAAGCTCTTGGAGGGTAGTGTTGTGAATGTACCGCCTCAGGGTGGACGAAAGCACCCTGAACAGCAGTTCATTCAGGTGGATACACGAAACATTCTCTTTATCTGTGGCGGTGCTTTTGATGGTATCGAAAAACGTATTGCTCAGAGACTGAACACGCACGTTGTGGGATTTGACGCTGCCAGGAACGTGGCGAAGATTGACAAGTCGAACATGATGCAGTACATTGCGCCCATGGACTTGAAGTCATTTGGCTTGATACCTGAGATAATTGGACGTCTGCCGATTCTGACACATCTTGAACCTTTGGACAGGCAGGCATTGCGCTCTATCCTGACGGAACCGAAGAACTCAATCATCAAGCAGTATACGAAGATGTTTGAGATTGATGGCGTAAAACTGACCTTCGATGAGGAAGTGCTGGACTATGTGGTGGACAAGGCCGTAGAGTTCAAATTGGGTGCACGAGGTTTGCGCTCGCTCATTGAAGTCATCATGATGAAACCTATGTTTGAGGTTCCATCGACAGACGTGAATGAGTTTACTGTGACACTTGATTTTGCACGTCAACAGGTGGAAAATGCAAACATGGCGGTGCTAAAAGAAAGTACAGAGGATAAATAAATGTGATTTTTTCATAAAAATGTCACACTTTTCTTGTTTTTTCTTTGATAATACAAAACAGAATCATAACTTTGTTCATAGAATGCGTAATGTCCCCTCAGATAATGCTCTCTAACATCTAATTTTCTAACATCTAATGAAGAAATTCGCAACACTCCAGCAGGCGCTGAAATATTACTTTGGCTTTGACACATTCAAAGGCGACCAAGAGGCTATCATCAAAAACCTTCTTGATTGTAAAGATACCTTTGTGCTGATGCCAACTGGTGGCGGTAAGTCGTTGTGCTACCAGTTGCCAGCATTGTTGATGGAGGGAACGGCGATTGTGATATCTCCGTTGATTGCCTTGATGAAGAACCAAGTGGATGCTATCAAGCATATTAGTGAAGAGGATAGCGTGGCGCATTTCATCAATTCATCGTTGAGCAAGGCGAACATTGATCAGGTGAAGGCTGACATCATGGCTGGGAAGACCAAGATGCTGTATGTGGCTCCTGAATCGTTGACGAAGGAAGACAATGTGGATTTTCTCCGTCAAGTGAAGATTTCTTTCTTTGCCATCGATGAGGCCCATTGCATTTCGGAGTGGGGACATGATTTCCGCCCTGAATACCGCAAGATTCGTCCAGTCATCAACTGGATTGCAATGGCTCCTGTCATCGAACTCTTCCTGCCTCGGGAGAAATTCATGGTCATCAAGGGATTGACCGACACGTATCGTGCGAAGAAGCAGAAGTTTGAGGAGATGAACAAGGAATTTAAACAATTTCCTGATCGTGTGGATGAACAAGAGCTGGAAGCATTGGAGAGAAGCGTGAAGGGATTGGCTGAGGTCATTGCCTTCATGGCGGAGATGAAGGAACAAATTAAGGAGAAGTCGGACAAATGTCCTCGATTGGATGCCCGTTTCGTGGATTCCTTATTGGAGATGATGCCGGTTATTCGTCGCGACTATCAGGCATTGAGAGAACGTATGGCTGATGAACCGGCTGTAACGGCATTGCCAGAACTCCCTTCTGATGAAGCGATTAAGGAGGCTTCGTCCAAGATATATGATGCACCTGTCATCGCCTTGACAGCAACAGCCACTGACAAGGTGCGCAATGATATCAAGAAGAATCTCGGCATCGTTGAAGGAAAGGACTTCAAGTCATCGTTCAACCGCCAAAATCTCTACTATGAAGTGCGCCAGAAAACGGCAGAAGTGGAGAAGGATATCATCAAATTCATCAAGCAGAACCCCAACAAGAGCGGTATCATCTATTGTCTCAGCCGTAAGAAGGTGGAAGATCTGGCAGAAGTGCTTCGTGCCAACAACATCAAAGCTGCTGCTTATCATGCTGGCATGGATAACAAAGACCGCAATGAGACACAGGATGACTTCATTATGGAGCGTGTGGACGTCATTGTGGCCACCATTGCTTTTGGCATGGGTATTGACAAGCCTGATGTGCGCTACGTGATTCACTATGATATTCCGAAGAGCCTTGAAGGTTATTATCAGGAGACAGGTCGTGCAGGAAGAGATGGTGGTGAGGGTAAATGTATCACCTACTACTGTCACAAGGATCTCGAGAAGTTGGAGAAATTTATGAAGGACAAGACGCCGGCAGAGAAGGACATCGGCACGCATCTTCTGAGTGAGACGGCTGCCTATTGTGAATCGTCTGTGTGCCGTCGTAAGATGTTGCTGCACTATTTCGGTGAGGAATATGACAAGGAGAATTGCGGAAACTGCGATAATTGTTTGCATCCGAAGACCAAGACCGACCAAATGGAGAATCTGCTGCTTGCATTGCAGGTGATTTTGGCCGTAAAGGAAAACTTCAGGAAAGAATACATTATCAATATCCTGCGTGGTGAGGAGAACGAAACGATTTTGAGCCATAAGCACGAGAAGTTGGAGCAATTCGGCGCTGGTGCTGACGTGGAAGAAACAATGTGGGATGCCATCTTCATTCAAGCCAGCTTGGATGGTTACATAGAGAAGGAAGTGGAATCATACGGTTCATTGAAACTCACGAAGGCAGGCAAGAAGTTCATCAAGAAGCCCGTACCGTTCATGGTGGTGGAGAACAACGATTTCGACGGAGATTTCGATGATAGTTCTGACCAAGGTGGCACAGGCGTGGCTGATGAGGTGCTGTATGGCATGCTGTTAGACCTTCGTAAAAAAATTGCCCAGAAACATAATGTACCTCCGTATGTGGTGTTTCAAGATGCATCGATTGAGTCAATGTCCACCCTCTATCCAATCAACGAAGAGGAGTTGCAGAACATCCCTGGTGTTGGCGCGGGTAAGGCAAAACGATATGGCAGCGAGTTCTGCAAGCTTATTCAGCGACATTGCGAGGACAATGACATTGTTCGTCCGACTGACATGCGCGTTAGGACAGTGGCAAACAAGTCGAAAGTGAAAGTGAAGATTATACAAGCCATTGACCGAAAGGTGAGTCTTGAGGATATAGCAAGGAGCAACGGACTTGACTTTGACGAATTGTTGGACGAGATGGAGGCTATCGTTTACAGTGGAACGAAACTCAATATCGACTATTACTTTGAGGACATAGAAATGGACGAAGACGTCATTGATGAAATCTACGACTATTTCCGTCAAAGTGAGACAGACGATCTCGACACAGCGCTTGACAACCTTGACGGTGACATCTATGAAGAAGATGTGAGGTTAGTGCGCATCAAGTTCATCAGCGAATTGGCGAACTGATGGTTGTCCAAGAATCAGTGAAAACTAAAAACCAAAAGTGAAAATCACTCACCATCGAGATGAGTATAATAAACTTTTGGTTTTTAGTTTTTAGTTTTTAGTTCTTTTTCTTTGTCACGTCATAAAAATACCTTACCTTTGCATGCAATAAATACCCAATCATTATGTCATTTATTGCAGATAAAGTTGTAATGGAGGGACTGACATTCGATGATGTGCTGCTTATTCCGGCATATTCACAGGTTCTTCCGCGCGAGGTGACCCTCGCTACCAAGTTTTCACGTAACATAGAATTGCAGATTCCCTTCGTGACTGCTGCCATGGATACAGTCACTGAGGCTCCGATGGCGATTGCCATTGCCCGTGAGGGTGGTATTGGTGTAATTCATAAAAATATGTCCATTGAGGATCAAGCTCGTCAGGTGGCAATTGTAAAACGTGCAGAAAATGGTATGATTTACGACCCAGTCACCATCAAACGCGGTTCTACGGTGAAAGATGCGTTGGCTATCATGCAGGAGTATCATATTGGTGGTATTCCAGTGGTGGATGATATCAATACGCTTGTAGGTATTGTGACGAACCGTGACCTCCGTTTCCAGACAGACCTCTCCAAGAAGATTGATGATGTGATGACAAAGGATAATCTTGTGGTCACTCACCAGCAGGCTGACCTTGAGAGTGCATCGCGCATCCTTCTTGAACATAAAATCGAGAAACTTCCTGTTGTCGATGCCGACAATAAACTTATAGGACTCATCACTTACAAGGACATCACAAAGGCAAAGGATAAGCCCAATGCCTGCAAGGATTCCAAGGGACGTTTGCGAGTAGCTGCTGGTGTGGGTGTGACAGCCGACACTTTCGAACGCATGGAAGCACTCGTGAAGGCAGGTGTGGATGCTATCGTTATTGATACGGCACATGGTCACTCCAAGGGTGTGATTGAGAAAGTGCGTGAGGCAAAAGCGGCATTCCCTGATGTAGATATCGTGGTGGGTAATATTGCCACAGGTGAGGCAGCCAAAGCTCTCGTTGAGGCTGGCGCAGATGCTGTGAAGGTCGGCATAGGCCCAGGTTCTATCTGTACCACTCGTGTGGTGGCAGGTGTGGGTGTTCCTCAGTTGAGTGCCGTCTATGATGTGGCAAAAGCACTTGAAGGAACAGGCGTGCCTCTTATCGCTGATGGTGGACTCCGCTATTCAGGCGATGTGGTCAAGGCTTTGGCGGCTGGTGGCAACTGTGTCATGATTGGTTCTCTTGTGGCGGGTACAGAAGAGGCTCCTGGTGAGACAATTCTCTTCAATGGACGTAAATTCAAGAGCTATCGTGGTATGGGCTCTCTCGAAGCGATGGAGAACGGCTCGAAAGACCGCTACTTCCAAGGTGGCGTGACAGAGACCAAGAAACTCGTGCCGGAAGGTATTGCTGGTCGTGTTCCTTATAAGGGAACTGTACAGGAGGTGATCTATCAGCTCGTTGGTGGTCTCCGCTCTGGTATGGGATATTGTGGTGCAGCCAGCATTCTCGATCTCCACAACGCCAAGTTTACCCGCATCACCAATGCCGGTGTGCAGGAAAGCCATCCACACGAGGTTATCATCACAAGTGAAGCGCCGAACTACAGTGTTCGCAGTAATTAAGCGTTTTCTGACAGACGAAAGAAATCTGACTTAATCTTTCATCTGAACGATATGTCATAAAGACGAAGGGCTGTACCAGCAGGTACAGCCCTTCGTTCATTATAAATGATTTTGCTTGTTTATGCTTGCGCTTTCAGCATTGCGTCAATGTTGGCAGCAGCCTTGCGACCATCACCCATGGCAAGGATAACTGTTGCACCGCCACGCACAATGTCACCACCTGCAAAGATGGTTGGAATGTTCGACTGCATTTGGTCGTTCACGGCAATGGTGTTCTTGCGACCCAGTTCAAGACCTTGTACAGACTTAGGAACGATAGGGTTAGGAGAAACGCCGACTGCTACTACAGCGAGGTCAATGTCGCGAGTGACAATCTTGCCTTCAACAGGAATTGGAGAACGACGGCCAGAAGCATCAGGTTCACCAAGCTCCATTACCTGAAGTTTAACCTGAGTGACATTGCCCTTTTCGTCTGCAATATATTTGATTGGGTTATGGAGAGTCAAGAACTCAATACCTTCTTCCTTGGCGTGCTTCACCTCTTCAAGACGTGCAGGCATTTCAGCCTCGCTGCGACGGTAAGCAATAAACACATGCTCTGCGCCCAGACGCTTTGCCGTGCGGCA
>JAEEGL011511543.1_pt1 | contig 11099 bp, 3 predicted proteins | sample 9134231 | NCBI WGS metagenome assembly JAEEGL01 (sample SAMN16246548, study PRJNA631951) | gut metagenome | biome: gut microbiome; feature: rumen; material: fiber-attached | host: Bos | place: Iran: Karaj | collected 2018-10
AAAGAAAAAAAAGAGGGAAATCAAAATGAAAATGATGATAAAATTAATGAAGAAGATAATGATGATGGAGAATATATAAATGAAAATTAAAAAAATAAAAATAAAAAAAAAATAATTTTTCCCAAAAAACAATTTTAAAAAATTTATTATATTAAATACATAAACATTCATTTTAATATACTATATTTATTATAATAATATATTCAATAACCTAAAAAACAACATTTACAAAAACAATAAAATGAAAAATTAATTTATTAATTCAGAAAAATCATTTTCAAAAAAAATTTGTATATCACTTAAATTAAACTTAAAATATTTTTGATAAGGAGAATAAATATCTTTTAAATTCCAATAATTAAGATAAATATTAAAATAATCTTCATTAAAATAAAAAACTTTATTATTTTCATTCCAAAATCCAAATTTAATTTTTTCACCTAAAAAACATTTTCCAATTCCAATTTGTTTTCCATCTCTCCAAAAACCAATAAAAGCTTTATTTGAATTAATCCAATACATAATACCAAAACCATTTTTTTTATCATTTTTAAAATATCCAAAATATTTTTTATTATCATAAATAATTTCACCTAATCCACTTCTTAAATTATTTTTCCAAGAACCAATATAAAATTTTTTACAATTATTACTAATAAAAATTTCATTAGAACAACTATCATTTAAATTAAAAGCATTATTATTATGATTCTTATTATTAAAATCATTTTTAAAAAAATTATTATTATTAGTAATATCATTTTTATCTTTAGTAAGATAATAATAATGATAAATTCCAAAACCATTAATTAAATTATTTTTCCATTCACCATAATAATAAGAACCATTATTCCAATTATAAATACCAATACCATTTTTTTTTCCATTAAAATATTCTCCTTCATAAAATGAATTATCATCCCATTTTTCAATTCCTATTTTATAAGGAGAATCATTTTTCCAATAACCTTCATAAAATGATTTTTCATTATGATAATAAATTCCATAACCTTCAGCAAAAAAATTTTTAAATTCTCCAAAATAATAACAATGATATTTTTTTATAAAAAATGCTTTTCCAATTCCATAAGGGAAATTATTTTTATATTTACAAATTAAAATTGCACTTTTTATTAAATTATCTTTTGCATCATTATTATCTTTATTATTTGTATAAAAAATTTGAAAACCTAAACCTGTTTTTTTCCCTTCTTTTGTTTTAGGTCCTAAATATGTTGAAGGAGAATTTTCTTTTAAAAAATCTGATATTATTTTTATTTGTTTTCTTTTATTTTTTATTTTTATATTATTGTTGTTTAAAATTTGATTTTTATCTTTTTCAGTTTTGTTGTTTTCATTTTGTGATTCTATATTTATGTTATAGTAATTTTTTGTTATTAATAATTGTTTTAAATTCTCTTTTTTGGTTTTTATTTCTCTAAAAAATTTTATTATTTTATTTGATGCTGAATTTTTTTTTATTCTATTTATTATTATTTTATTTTCATTGTGAGAAGATTTTATTGAATTACATTTTATTATTTCTTTATTTATTATATTGTTTTTTCTCCTATTTTTTGCACGAGAATTTGATCTTGTTGATGATTCTTTATCATCTACTTTTTCAAATTTTGTTAATGTTGATATTTCATTATTTGGACATTTACAAAAACTTTCAATTGTATTTCCCATGAAATAATTATTGGAATTTAATTATTTTCTCAGAAAATAAATATAAAATTTTTTATTGTTAAAATATACATTGAAAAAATATTATTATTTATTTTTATAAATAATATATTTATATTATATTTTGGATATTTTAAATAATAATTAAAAACCTTAGTTTAAATTATTTAAAAATAATAATATTTTAAGCATTTCATTAAACTTAAAAATTATCATCCTACTCAATTATAATCTTACTTTGTTCAATATCAATTTTTTCTAAAAATGGAAGTTTCCTAATTTTCAATCCAGTTTTTGTATTATAAATTAAATATTCTTTTAAATCTCCATCAATAAAAACATAAGGTGAAATATTTTTATTAACATCCTTATTATTCTTATTTTGTTCTTTATCATAAAAATATTCAATATTATCTTTTAAAATAATATATTCATCATCATTTTTTATATTATTTATAATTTCATTTTCATCATTTACAATTAATTTCCCATTTAAACTATAAGTTCTAAAATTTTGATTTTGTTTAGAATAAATTACAAAACAATTTAATGGAAAAGATGATAAAAATACAAAATCTACAAAAAATTCATGTGGGAAAATAAAAACAGAATTTACTAATTCAAAATTATTTATAGTATATGAATTAATAAATCCATCAGCAGAACAATCAATTATTAATTGTAAGTTTAAATTTGAATTTATATAATTTATTCTATTTGTATGATGACAAATTATTGTTTTATAAGATAATATTTTATGAATATCATTTTGATTTAAATTTATATCATATACTATTATATTTCCTAATTCAGTTCCTAAAAAGGCTAAAGTATTATTTTGGGTTACTTCAATACAAGTTACTAAACTATTATCTTTATATTTTATTATTGAATTTGATTTTTTAATTTCTATAAATTTCATTTTTAAATTAGGTAAATTATAAAATAAAATAACTTCTTTAAAAAATCCTCCTACTAATAAATATTCATTTTTTTCTCCAAAATGATAGGCAACATAAAATTTAAAAAATAAAGATTTAACAATATTGAATACATTTTCATTATTTTTTTCAGGATTTATTGTATTTAAAAAATCCTTATTTTTATTATAAATCATTCCTCTTTTAACATAAGAAGGTAAAGTTAAAATATCATCTTTTTTTCTATTTTTATTAAAATAAATAATTATTTTATTATCAATTTTCCTATCTTCAATTTTTTCATTAAAAATTTTATGTGCACAAATCCCATAATCAATTAATTTAATATTTATTTTCATTTCATCTTCATTGAACTTTTTATTAATAAATACATCTTCATATGAATAAGCCATAAATATATTACCAATTTTTTGTGCTTTTTCTCCTCTTTGTTTCTCACCAAAAATTAAATCAACCCAACGATTAACATAAATAAAATTTTCTTCTAAAATTTCTCTATGAATAGAAATAAATTTATAAGGATTATTCTGAGACCAATAAGGTAATAAAACATCAGGAACTTGAACTTTTATTTTCTTTCTTTCTTCAGGATCAAAAATTCCTTGAAAATCTAAAACTATTGAACTAGTAGACTCAGAATCTACTAAAGCATTTTGTAAATATCCAAAATTAAAATTATTAATATTAATAAACATTTCAGGAAAATAAAAAAATTGAGGTAAAATTTCTCTAACATCACTTTTCTCAGTAATAACACTATTATAACATTTAAAAATATTAATAAATAATCTATCTGGAGCATCAAAATTATATCCTTGAATTTCTAAAGCTGCAAAACTAAAAGGATAAATTCTAGTTAAGAAATGAGAAACATATGCAGGATTTGAATAATGACTTCCAAAATAATATGGAATTTCATTTAAAGGAATATTTTGGTTTAATTGTAATTTTTCAAAATCTATATTATATTGTGGTATTTCTATATAATTAATAGATGAATAATCTTTTGAAATTAATCTTTCAAAATTATAATTTGGATTTTTACATGTTATATTTAAACCATAATTTGATGAGTTTAAATCATCAATTGATGATTTGAAATTTATTATATATTGTCCTTTTCTTTTTTTTCCTTTTAAAGTATTTTCAAACATTCCAAGTGGAATTGATAAATCTCTTAAGAAATGTATATTTGATTTATTTGATTCTAAATATGATATGTAATCTATTTCATTTTCTAATTTTTTTTCTATTATTAAATCTTCTATTATCCATGGCATTATTGGATATTGATAAATATCTCTATATGATCTATTTCCAAATATATTTATCCACATTAAAAATTCAAAATTTGATATTGTTCTTTCATTCCATAATTTTTTTATTTCTTCTGAATTTTTTGGAAATGTTGTTTTTAATTCTTTATTATAAAATTTCATTTGAGAATTTTTTTGATATATTAAATTCTTTTTTTTTAAATAAAAAATTCTTTCATTAAATTCTTTTAATTGATTATTATCTTGGAAAACAATATAATAACTTTTATTGTTTTTTGTAAAAATTTCAATTCCATTATTTAATATACAATATTTTCTACTAAAAATATATTTAATATCATTAAAACTAATTTTTAAATAATATAATGTATCTTTATGACTATTATTAAATAAAGAACCTAAGCAACATTTTTTTTCTATTTCATAATTAATTAATAAACTAGCTTTTTCTTCTTTTAATGATACAGAATAAAATTCAATATAATCATCTTCAATTTTTAATTTTCCTCTTATATGATATAATAACTTAATAATACAACAATCATATCCATGTATGAAATAAGTAGGACAAAAATAAGGATTTATATTTAAATAATTTTTAATTGGAATAGTATAATATTCTTCATTTAAAAAAAAATTTTTATCACGTTTGATATGCATAAAATTTGGTGTATAAGAAAATAAATCAATTATTGGAGTTAATAAAGGTTGAGTTAAATTATTAGTTAAATAATATTTATTTTTTAATTTTATTTTTGTTTCTCTTTTTATATAAAAATCTTCAAAGTTACTGTAAGAATTATTCCATGAAAATAATCTTTTTTTTAATTTTCGATAATGTTTATTATTATCCAATAAATTTAAATAATAATCTTGCTCTATTCTGGAATAATTTGATATTATTTTTTCATTAAAATTATAATCGAATAATTTTGAATATTTTTTTTTAATTTTCTTTTTATAAATAGAAAAATTTTTTGTAGAAGGTTTAATCATATTTGACACTTTATTAAATAATGTAATTATATTTTCTTGTAAATATTTTTCATTATAAAAATCTTTAAATTTTTCATCTTCATTAAATGATAAATTTATTTCTTTTTTGATTTTATGTAAAAGCATTGATGAACTTAAATTTTGAGAAGAATAAAATATATATGGTCCATTTAAATCTTCATTTGAATTTTTAAATGTAAATTCACTATCAGTTTTATTTTTTTCATATTCATAATAAATTTTCAAAAGTGGTTTAAATAAAATTAATTTTTGATTTTTTTCATTTTCATTTTTATATAATAAAGCTAATAATAAGTTAATTATATTTAATTCAAAGTATTTATATATTGTTTTAATTTCATCTTTATTATTTTTATCTTCATCATCATTATTTATAAAAATTTCATGTAAATTATAAAATATTATTTCTTCTAAAATTGGATTATAGTTTTTATCTTTATTATTTTTGTACACAATAAATATTAATATTATAATTAAATTTTGATAATTTCTAAGTAAATGAAAATAAAAATTTTCAATTTCTTTGGAATAATTATTATTTTTTTGAATTAATTTAATTAATTTTTGAGTAAAAATAGTGATTATATTTATTAAATATAAATTAAATTTTTCATTAGTATAAAATAATAATATATAATAAGTAGTAATATCTGTATTTATCTTAAGTTGTTCTTTAATAATATCAGTTATCTCATTTTTTTTAAACAAATCAATTTTTTGGTTTTGAATGAAATGACTATTATTTTGAAATTCTTTATTATCAATTAATTTATAAAGAATAAAATCAAATATGGTAATAAAGTCTGTACATAAATTAATTTTTTCAAAATCATTAAATTCGTTTGAAATATTTGTATCAAGAAACAATAATGAATAATATAAAATAATATAATAACAATAATATAACTCTTGAATTTTTGATTTTGTTCCTGTAAATTGTGCAAAAATAGTTTTAATAATTGTAACTAATAAAGCAGAAATTTCATTTATTTTTCCATGTATATTTTCTGCATCTTTTATTATAAAAACTATTATATTTAATATGATATCTTTTAAATGAATAAATATATATTTTTTATCAAAAAAAATGAAAAAAATATCATTGATTAAACTATCAAATTCAGCTTTGCTATTTTCATTTCCTAATAAAATTTTTGATTCTATTTCACTTCCTAGTTTAAAATTTTCATAATATAGTTGAGAAAAAAGTAATATAAATTTTTTATTATTAAGTAACTTTTTAAAACATTTTTCATTTGATTTAATTGTATTAAATATTGTAACAAATGTTTTTAATTCTTTTATAGACTTACAATAATCAAAAAATAAATCTTCAATAAATAAAGGTGTAATAATAATTCCCATTTTTTGCCAATTTTCAAATTCTTTAAGTTCTAAAAACCAGTTTAACAAAACATCAAAAGAATATTTTTCATTAATTTCGATATTATTTTTACAAGAAGCATTTTTAATAATATTTTCTTTAGTATTGTCATTTAAATTATTATAAATAGCATTAATAAAAGATGAAGTATTATTTATTTTTTCATCATCATCTAAACCATTATAAATTGAATTATTATCATCATGTAAATTTAGATTATTTGTATTATTACTTTTATTATTATTTCTATCAAATAAACTTCTATTTAAAATATCATTCATTTTAATTAATTGATTTTTATTGTTTTCTATATTATCTTTTCCTTTAATATCCATTTGAATACTTAAATTATAATTATTTAAATCTATATCTTTATCTTTTGATTTATGATAATCATTTATTGATGGTTCTTTTGAATTTATATATTTAATTTCAAGTAACGAAGTATATGAAAAAAAGATTATATAAATAAATCTTATTATTTTTACTTTTATTTCATCATCTTTTTCTATAAATAATTTTCTTAAATCTTTTAATATATCTACATTAATTAACATCTTTAGTAAATCTATTTTTTTTAATATCGATTTTATCATATTTTCATTTGCTTGATTATCTTTTAAAATATTTTTATTATTCACATAGTTTAATTCAATTTTAAAATGCTTTATAAAAGCTTCAAATATTGTTTTTATAATATGATTTTTCGTATTTTTTTCGTTAATTAAATGCATTAAATAAATTTTAGTACTATTATCAGTATTTTCTTGATTAAGAATATAAAGTAAAACATCTTGAAAATAAAATTCTTTATCTGGTTTACTATATCTAGATAATTGATGGAAAAAACTATATATAATATTTTTAGTTAATAAAAATGTATTATTACTATAAAATAATTGTTTCATATAATTATTTATTTCTTTTTGTATATTTTCACCAAATTTTATAGCAAATTTATAATTAAAAGTTAACCATTGAGTAAAAGACTGAAAACTATATGATTCTCTATATGAAGTTAATAAAGAATTACATACTAAAATAAAATTAAAAAATATTTTTTCATTTAAAACTAAATCAGTAAATTGTTCTAATAATAAACTAAATATAGGAAAAAATTTTTCATCATAGTATAGAAAATATTTATCAATTTCTTTTTTATCATTATTTATAATCATTTCAAAAATATTTGAAATAAATTTCATAAAATTTTTAAAAATTTCATAATTATTATCAATATTTATCATCATTTCAAATAAAGGTAAAAAAATTGATAAACCACCTAATTGAAATAAATTACATTTATGTGAATATTTTACCAAATTATAATTTAATTTTGAATAAGAATAATTTACTTTTGCCTTTATTCCATAAAAAGGATCAATAATTTTTCCTGTTATAATATCAAAAAAATCAGGTAAAAAATATGAATGAATATCATAAAATAAATTTTCCTTAGTTAATCTATCTTTAATATATTTATTTGAAATATTTTTAACTTGAACTGATTTCTGTGGATTTATAATACTAAATGAATATAATTTACCTTGAAAATTTTGTAAAAGATTAACTCCTTTAATATTTTTTTCAGTTAAATCATCTTTAATTTCAATGATTTCTTGAATACTTTTATCTTTATTTTCTTGCTCATTGATTAGTAAATTTAAATAATATATATTTTTACTTATTTTAGTAATAGAAATTTTTATAATGATTTTAACATTAAGTGGTATTTTATTATGTAAAAAAATTTTTTGTTCATTATTTTCTTCCTGATTTTTATTTTTTTCTTTATCAGAATTCAATATAGATTGATTTGCAATATCTAAAATATAACTTTTATCTACATTATTTAAATTTAAATATTTTATATAATACAATTGTCCTTCATTTGTATAATTTATTGAAAATCTATTTTCAGAATTTTCAAAATTATAACTCAATAATGTACCATCATTTTCATGGAATTTTTCAAATATACAAATTAATTGGATTTTATAAATATCAATAGTTTTTAATGAAAAAATAGGATTTTTAATTCTTATACCATAATTGTTTGCTTCACTATTATTAAAAATAAAATAATTTTCAATTGTTTTTTCAGATTCAATATAAAATATATTTAATAAATTGAGATATTTTTGATATTGCTTTATATCACATTTTTTTTTTTGATAATTTAATGAAATTGCTTTAAAAATAGAATTAATAGTTTTTTTATTAACTTCAATATTCTTATTAATATTATTTAATATTTCTAATATCAATTCATTATTATCATTCTCAAATAAATATAATTCAATAAGAATATCAAATAGATTTTGATTAAATTCATTTACAATACATGAAGATGTTAATATTAAGTAAATATCAAAATTTTTTATAATTAATTCTCTTAAATTTAATAGAATTAATGTTTTAATTTCTGAATTTTCATTTTTTTTTAAATAATCTAATAATTGAATAATATAATAATTGATTTTTGATACATCTTCTTTATAATATTTTATTATTGGAATTAATTCATCATTCTTTTTTTCAAATATATTTTCTAATATTTCATTCATTTCAATATATTATATTATTTCAATAAATTTCCCTAAAATATTTGGAATAGAATAAAATAATAATAATAATTAAAATTATTAAATATAAAGAAACGGTCAATTAAAATATTAAAAAAATAAAAGTATTTATAAATTAATAGATGAATTGTTAATATTAAATGAGGAGTAAAAAAATTATTTTTAAATAAATGAAAAGAAAAATATTAATTAATAAAAAATGAAGTAGAAAAAGAAAAATCTAACATATAATAAAAAAATATAATATAATAGTGATTATAAATTTTTCACCCTTATTTTCAAAAATTTGAGGAAATTTTTTTCTTTGATATTCTTTTCTATCTCTTTTTTAAAGATATTTTAATTTCCATTATAACTAATTTTGAGTAAAAACAAGTAAAAATTAGAATTTATGATTTAAAGAATTTACTTCAAAAATTAATCCTTGATTAAAAGCAACATAAAATTTTATATTTCATAATTTTATTTCATTTGAAATTTGGTTATAAAAGATCTATCAAATTCCTTATATAAGAAATTTGAATCACTAGGATTAAAAATTAAATCTTTAATTTAATTATGAGTAATTTTGTGTTTAAAATTCTTCAATTGTTACTCCTTTTTTCATTTAATTATTTTTTTTTATCATTTCTAAAAAATATTAACATAAAAAAAATTACATATCAAGTATTTGGTTAAAAATATAATAACAAAGAAACTCAGAATTTAAAATTAGACATGAATAGCTTATGATACAAGAGTATAGAATTAAATCTAAAAGAGGAATCATTATTTTCAGATAGCACAACTTATTATAAATTATTAGGAAAATATAAAGAATTACTTAATGATTTTAAAAAGTAATTCAATTTAACCTAAAAAATACAAAAATGAAAAAATAAACTCAAAAATGTATTTCATTAGACCAAAATGATTTATTAAATTTTAATTAATTAAATAAAGTTAAAGATTAATATGGAATTAAAATATACCTGAGAAAATGATAGATAAAAGTTCTGAAAATGATTAAACTTTATCAATCAATAAATTACTGATGCCCTTTCTTTTTAAACATTTAAACAAATTTATATAATCACTTCTTAAAAATTGTAAACTTAAAGGAGCTATTAATTTTATTAATTTATAAATAATTTTTGATAATAAAAATATAGAACATGAATTTTATATATTTATCAAAAGTATATTATTATAAAGATGATTATCAAGATATAGATAGAATAATGAATAATTTAATGAGAAAATGAATGGAAGTAGAAATAAAAATTATTCAAAAATATAAATGCATTAGAATCAGAAAAAAAAAGGAAATTCCTTATTTAAAAAAAAAAAATTAGATAAAGCAATAACCAAATTTATATAATTATAAAAATAAGAAAATAAAAATTTCCAAAATATTATTTTAAATAATGGTACATTATTTTAATCAATAAATTAAATTAATAGAATCGTTAAAAAATGTAGAAGAATGAATAAAAATAAATCAATTATATAAAATTGGATATATAAGAAAATAATAATTATTTTAATAATATTTAGTTATTTTTAATTTTTTTAATAATTTTTTTAATATTATTTTTTTTTTGGTCTTTTAATTGTTGAATTTTTTTATTTAATTAAAACATTATTTATTTTTAATTTATTAATTTATTTATTTAATGAGTAATCAGAATGCTCAATTGTAAAATATATTTTATAATTTAGAAAGAAAGAACAATTACAAGCAAAAAATAAGGAATTAAAGGAACAAATTGAATTTATTAAGCTTAAAATAAATGAATATAAATCACAAAATATAAATACAAAAAATATAATTAATGCAAAATATACTAATAAATATTATTCACAAGATAAAGATGATGAATTAGAAGAAATAAATAAAAAAATAGAGTATTACAGAGATGAAATAAAGAAAAAAAGTTTTCAAATTGATAAAATTTTAGGGTGTAATAAAATAGAAGATTTAAAAAATAAATTAAAATATGAAAATGATAAAATAAATAATTTAAATAAAGAGAAAATTTCATTAGTTAATGTATATAATAACCAAGTTAAAGAGATTAATAAAATTTCAATGAAATTTGATGTTAAAAATGAAGAAAAAACATTAGAAAAAATTCAATCAATGAAATTAGAATTAAAAGAACTTGAAAAGGAAAGTAAAGATTATGAAGAAAAATTAAAAGAACAAAGATTAATTTATTCAAAT
>JAEEGL013267634.1_pt1 | contig 11099 bp, 9 predicted proteins | sample 9134231 | NCBI WGS metagenome assembly JAEEGL01 (sample SAMN16246548, study PRJNA631951) | gut metagenome | biome: gut microbiome; feature: rumen; material: fiber-attached | host: Bos | place: Iran: Karaj | collected 2018-10
GCTTATGAAGCATCTGGTGTAAAAATCATACAAAAACCAATAAGAGGCGGAACAGACGGTTCAAGGCTTACCGAAATGGGAATCCCAACCCCAAACATATTTACCGGCGGCCACGAATTTCATTCACGTAATGAATGGGTTTCTCTTAACTCGATGTGTAAATGTTCCGATGTATTAATTAACTTATTGTCGATTAAATAATAATAGTGACAAGAGTATCTGTTTATGTGCTCGGAGTGAAAAATGGCTGAGGACAACATCATCCCCGTTGACCGAAGATATTTTCCACGGGAGAGCACATCAAAAGAAGTTCTTAAAATTATTTTTAATCATCGGAGCATTTAATGAAAGAATATGTAATTGAGGGTGGATATCCTATTCAGGGAACAGTTACTGCCAGTGGAAATAAAAACGCTGCTTTGCCTTGTATTGCGGCAACTCTTATGACCGAAGAACCGGTTATTCTTCATAACATACCGGAAATCCAGGATACCTGTGTAATGCTTGAGATTCTTAAATCTCTTGGTGCAAAGGTAGAAAAACTCAGCAAAAACAACTGGAAAATCCAGTGTGATAAAATAAAAACAACAGAACTTCCAAGTGAGCTTACAAAAAAAGTACGGGGTTCTATTGTATTTGCAGGACCTCTTCTTGCAAGTAAGGGAAAGTGCGAAATGACACCTCCTGGTGGTGATGTTATTGGCCGCCGCCGACTTGATACACATTTTCTTGCATTAAAAGCTCTTGGTGCAAATATTCATGTAAACGGTCGTTTTGAATTTTCTGCAACTAAGCTTGTAGGGGCAGATATCTTTCTGGATGAAGCTTCAGTTACAGCAACAGAAAACGCAGTTATGGCTGCAGCTCTTTCGGAAGGAGAAACAATTCTCCAAAACTGTGCAAGTGAACCTCATGTTCAGGACATTTGTAAAATGCTTGTTGCCATGGGTGCAAAAATAAGTGGAATTGGAAGTAATATCCTTCATATTACAGGTGTAAAAAAGCTTCATGGCTGTGAATTTACAATTGGACCTGATTATATCGAAATTGGATCTTATATCGGTATGGCAGCAGCCACTAAAGGAAAGATTACAATTAAAGGAATCCGTCCTGAAGAAATGCGTCCGCTTAAATACAGTTTTGCAAAGCTTGGAATAAGCTGGAGCATTGACGGCGATGAGCTTACAGTTCCAAACACACAGAATCTTAAAGTAAATGATGATATTGGAAACGCAATTCCAAAAATTGATGATATGCCATGGCCTGGCTTCCCGGCAGATCTTACTTCTATTATGACAGTAACTGCAACTCAAGTTGATGGAACCGTTTTGATTTTTGAAAAAATGTTCGAAAGCCGAATGTTCTTTGTTGATAAGCTTATTTCCATGGGTGCAAAAATTACTCTTTGTGATCCACACCGAGCTGTTGTATGTGGTCCGTGTATGCTCCATGGGGATCACCTGGTTTCTCCTGATATCCGTGCAGGTATGGCTATGGTTATTGCTGCAATGTGTGCACATGGAACCAGCCGCATAAGCAATGTTTACCAGATTGAACGCGGATACGAAAATCTTGTAGCAAGACTTAAGGAGCTTGGTGCACATATAGAGGTTGTTAATACGGAAGAATAAATGAGAGAGCTCGAAACAAAAGTCCGTGTTCCATTTTTATGGGGAAAGGCGGTCTTTAAAAAAACAAGATGGTCTCAGATAAATCTGATAGTTGGACCTAACGGTTCCGGAAAAACCATTCTTGCGCAGGAGCTCACAAAACAATTCGAAGCAGCAGGCGAAACCGTAAAGTATATAAGCGCAGAACGTGACGAAAGCATGGAAATTCTGCGTGACAATGAAGCTATACGTGCAAAAACCGAACGTGTTCTTTCCGACATGTTTGGAAAATCAATAACATTTATTCAGGATATTGACGGAACCTTCATTCCAATCGTCCGTAACAAAGCCTGGAATGTTGAATATATGATGGAAGATGCAGAATGTCATGGTCTTCGAAAAATCATAAGTCTTCTTACAAATCTGTATTCTTCTACGACTGATATAGTAATTTTTGATGAGCCGGAGCTACATCTTCATCCGCAGTTTCAGCTGTTCTTTATGAACGAAATCCGGAACGAATCAAAGCATCACTGCAATAAACTTTTCTTTTTAATTACACACTCACCTTTCTTTATTGATTTACGTACTCCCGAGGATCTGGAAGGTGTAATTGTCTGCCACATAAACAGGCCGCCTACACACATAGAAGAGCTTAGCCGCGAAGATGAAGCTTTATTTCGACGATTTTTGCCACGTTTTAATACTTATCATAAACAATTCTTTTTCTCTGATAATCAGATTTTTGTAGAAGGTTATACAGACCAGCAGATGTTCACATATCTTTTGCCTTATGTAGAAAACAAAGCAAACACCGCAGGTACCAGCGTAATTGATGTTGGCGGAAAGGATGAGCTTGGGGTTTTCTGCAAGGTTTGTTCACTTATCGGAACAGATGCAAGAATCATCACCGACCTTGATTCCCTCTTTAGCGGAAAGCTTAGGGATGTTGTTTGCAATGACCCACGAGTTTTTTCCTGGCTCGAAAAGCAAGGTGAAAAACAGCAAACCTTTTTTGAAAGTATTTTTACGACAAAGGAATTAGCACAGCCTGTAAGTTTAGACAAACTCATATATAGACTGGAAAGATATATTGTTGCGATTGGTGAAGAGATTGCTGCAACATATAGCGCCCCTTCGACAGACTCAGGGACCCCAGGGGCTGCAGGGAGTTCTGAGTTCAAGCTCTGGCTTAGTAAACTGGCCTTCCTTCAGGAGCGACACGAAAACCCAGTCGCCGTAGACACTTATAAGACAGTTCTTCTTCAGGGGATCTTAAAAAACTACACAGAGCTTTCATCCTTGTTGCCGGAAAAACTTGCTGCTACCTTACCCCTTATAAAAAACTTAAGCTCCCTCATTTTTGCCGCCGCCGAAGCTGCCCGCGTCTACATTCTTCACAAGGGTTGTATAGAACACTACTACACCCGCAGTGTTGTAAACTACATGCCGGTTAGCAGCAAAGACAAACTCTTCCGCGAAGAACTTGACTTTATTATGGACTCCCGTCCTAAACTTGTCCGCAAGCATTATGAACCATTAATTTTCCTTCTGGAAGCAGCAACCAGTAAATGATCATGGAATATTAAAAAATGCTCCCGCGGAGGTTCGTATTTTTTTTACTACAACCTATTTACAAAGCTCCAGTTTGCGTAATGAAAATTCCTGTGTTATAATTAAAAAATAAACTATAAAAAAAGGAGTTCATTCTAAATGACAGGTACATTCTGGGCATTGGTGCCGGCAATCGTAGCAATTGCACTGGCGCTCATTTCTAAGGAAGTTTATTCTTCCCTCTTTCTTGGTATTGTAATCGGTGGGATTTTCTGGGCCATTGATGCAGGAGCCGGATTCACAGGTTTTATGACACATGTTTTCTCTGATGGATTTGCCGGTTCGCTTGCAGATGCCTACAACGTAGGTATTCTTGTATTCTTAGTAATTCTTGGAGCAATGGTTGCGCTCATGAATAAAGCAGGCGGTTCTGCTGCATTCGGACGCTGGGCAAAAGCTCACATCAAATCAAAGGTTGGAGCTCAGTTTGCAACAATTCTTCTTGGAATCCTTATCTTTATTGATGACTACTTTAACTGTCTTACAGTTGGATCTGTTATGAAGCCGGTTACAGATAAGTACGGTGTTTCTAAAGAAAAGCTCGCTTATCTTATTGACTCTACTGCAGCTCCAGTTTGTATTATTGCTCCTGTTTCTTCATGGGCAGCAGCAGTTGCAGGATTCGTAACAGAAGGCGAAAAAGGAATTGACCTTTTCTGTAAGGCTATTCCGTTCAACTTCTATGCAATCATGACCCTCATTATGATGGCTGCTATGGTATTCATGAAGTTTGAATATGGAACAATGTCTAAATACGAAAAGGCACTCGAAATGATGAGTGACGTAACAACCGAAGAAGAAGCAGCAAGTACTTCAAAAGGAAAGGTTATTGACCTTGTGCTTCCTGTTTTGGTTCTCATTATTCTTTGTGTACTCGGTCTTATCTATTCCGGCGGATTCTTTGACAGCGAATCAGATTCTTACCTGCTCTTCCAGGATGCATTCTCTAACGCAGATGCCTCTATTGGTCTGATGTACGGTTCATTTGGTGCACTTGTTCTTACAATAATTTTCTATCTTTGCCGCAAGGTACTTTCTTTCAAAGATTCAATAGCATGTATTCCGGAAGGCTTTAAGGCAATGGTTCCTGCAATTTTGATTTTGACACTTGCATGGACATTGAAGGGAATGACAGACAGTCTTGGTGCAAAAGATTATGTTGCCGGTCTTGTAGAAGGCAGTGCTGCCGGACTCAAGATGTTCCTTCCTGCAATTATCTTTGTAATTGCATGTTTACTTTCTTTTGCAACAGGAACTTCATGGGGAACCTTTGGTATCCTTATTCCAATCTGTATTGCAGCATTCCCGGAAGGAGCAATCAGAATTGTATCCATTTCGGCTTGTATGGCTGGAGCTGTTTGCGGTGACCACTGTTCTCCAATTTCTGATACAACAATCATGGCATCAGCAGGTGCTCAGTGTAACCACGTAAATCACGTTTCTTCACAGCTGCCTTACGCAATCACCTGTGCAATATTCTCATTTGTTGCTTACCTTGTTGCAGGTTTAACCTTAAGCCTTGGCATTGTAGCTTCCGGAATTATTTCTTGGATTGTTGGACTTGCAGTAATGTTTGGCGCCCTGATTTTCCTTAAGAAGAGACAAGCAAAAGCTGCTGCATAAAAAAAAAGGGCCCTTCAAAAGGGCCCTTTTTTACTAAAACCTTCCTTCGTCTTTATCCCAATATTGTAATTCGTTGTGATCTTTAATGTACTTAATTGTTTCATCAACAGTAGTAAAACAAAGACCTGTAACAGTATCGGCACAACCGTAGTAGATTGCTATGCGGCCTGTAGCTGCATCTGTAAGTGCTGCAACAGGGAAACAAACATTCGGAACAAAGCCTGTTGTTTCATAAAGAGCTTCCGGAGTGAGCATGTAGTCACCACAGCGGTATTTTACGATTGAAGGATTATCAATATCAAGCAAAGCGGCAGAGAAAGAATAAACATAACCTGAACAGGTTTGACAAACACCATGATAAAACATAAGCCAGCCTTCATCTGTTTCGATAGGAGCAGGACCGCAGCCAATCTTAAGCCCCTGCCACCAGCCGTCTCCACCCTTCTGCATTACAAGACGGTGTTCTCCCCAGTATTTCATATCAGGAGACTGAGAAAGCAATATATCACCAAAAGGAGTATGACCTGAATCACTAGGTCGGCTGAGCATTACATACTTACCGTTGATTTTGCGCGGGAACAAAACTGCATTGCGGTTGAACGGAAGAAACGGATTTTCAAGACGTGTAAAATCTTTAAAATCTTTTGTTGAGGCTACACCAATTGCAGCTCCGTCAAAGTCGCCGCACCACATGATATAATAAGTTCCGTCAATCAAAACACAGCGTGGGTCATAAGCATAGAATGGATCATGAGGTTTTCCGTCAGGGTCATGCATATGAACCTTTTCTCTTTCAAACTCCCAGTGAATACCGTCATCTGAATCTCCAAGATACAGGAATGGTCTTGCATGTGCGTCTTCGGAACGGAATACACCCTTAAACTTGCCGTTAAAAGGAACTACAGCACTGTTAAAAATGCGTCCCATGCCGGGGAAAGGATTACGGTCAATTACAGGATTTTCGCTGTAACGCCAGATTGGCAGCCACCAGTCTTTTGGTTTTTCCTGCCATGGGATGTTGGGTAAATTACCACCGCTAATGATTTTGCTCATATTAATACTCCTTAATATTTACTTAATTTTACTTAAATTATAATATTGTTTTAAGTAAATAGCAAGTAAAAAAAACATAAAAAACAACGGTAAAGATGAAAAATTGTCTGTGCGGGAACCTGCCTTTGCTCCGCAGAGCGAAAATGATGCTCCGCAAAGGCAGAACCCCACACAGCCAATTTTTCATTATGTCATTTTGTTTATTCTTTTTTTGATGCTTTTTTTTTAGTTATATAATAAAATAAATTTTATGAAAGAGTACAATATAAGCAAAATTGATCATAAAAGAATTCTTGGGCGCAATGTATATAAAAATGGCGACGAAAACCTTACGCTTTTTTGGGGCGGTTCGGCACTTGAAGTTAATATAAAGGCCAGGGAAATCTGGGTTTGTATTTCTACTACTTATGTTAATCTGGAACAGTGGCTGGCTGTTGAAATAAACGGGGCACCTTTAAGCCGCTTTATGCTTAACAAAGAAAAAACATGGTATTGTCTTGCCCGTAATTTGAATCCTGAAAAAGAAAATCTGATTTCTATTATAAAAGATACTCAGCCTTTGAACGAAGATAGCACTCATTCTCTTATAATTCACGCTGTTGGTTTGGATGAAAATGGAGAGTTTTGTCCTGTAAAACCACGTGAGTATACAATGGAATTTATTGGAGACAGCCTTACTGCCGGTGAAGGACTTGCGGGAGGGGCTGATGAGATGGACTGGATCTGCCTTTGGATGAGGGCTAGTCAGACTTATGCGGTTCGTCTTGCAAAAAAAATGAATGCCGACTGGTACACTATGGGCAAAAGCGGCTGGGGACTTTGCTGGAGCTGGGATGATAATCGCAACTGCCGCATGCCTCCTCATTATGAAAAGGTCTGCTCGGTACTACCTGATGAATTTAGCAAATCTCTTGGAGCACATGAAGAGTGGGATTTTAATGGAGGAAAAGGTTCTGACTATGTAATCATTGCGCTTGGAACTAATGATGAAGGCGGAATGTCATTTAATGGAGGCGTACCAACTCAAGAACGTCAGGATGAAATAGTTACCGAAGTTCACAATTTCTTAAAGCTTGTACGCGCTCATAACCCGACTGCAAAAATAATCTGGATCTGGGGACTTTTAGAGCTTCAGCTTGTGCCAGCTTTAATTCAAAAGGGTGTGGAAGAATATAAGTCCCAGAGCTCCGACAAAAATGTTTATACGCTTGAACTTGAATCAATAGATGAATTGGAAAAGCTTCCGGAAGAAAAAGGCAGTCGTGGACATCCTGGTGCAAAGACACACCAGGCAGCAGCAGATAGACTTTTTGATTTAATCAGGAGAATAAAATGATAACTTACAACGAGCAGACTAAAACATTCAGACTTGATACCGCTAACTCTACTTATTGTATTACTGTTGCACAAAAAGGTTACCTTGCACACAGCTACTACGGATCAAAAATTGGAAATGACGATATAAGTTATCTTACACGCCAGATGGAATATCCGTTTGCAGATTCCACTACCTTCCGTGAAAAGCTTTCACTGCTTGATTTTTTACCTCAGGAATATCCTACAGACGGTGTTGGAGACTTTAGAAAATCGGCGTTAGCAATTACTAACAGCAGGGGCAACAATGCGGTTGAACTTAAATATAAAGCTCATAAAATTACAAACGAGTGCCCTTCCCTAAATGGATTACCTTGTGTATTCGACAAATCAAATAAAGCAGAAACACTCGTAATCACAACTCAAGATAATGTACTTGCTCTGGAGGTTGAACTATCCTACACAGTTTTTGCCGACACTGATGCAATCGTTCGTTCAGCAAAAATCATAAACAAAGGTGACGAACCGGTATTTATAAAAAAAGCAATGTCACTTTCCTTTGATATGGATAATGATAATTACGATGCTATTACCTTGAACGGCTCATGGGCAAGAGAACGTCACATTGACCGGCATCCTGTTCACATGGGAGTTTTGGAAGCCTGCAGCATTCGTGGAGAAACAAGCCACCAGGAACATCCTTTTCTGGCAATTCTTGAACACAATACAGACTGGAATAACGGCAGCGTATATGGCATAAGCTTTATTTATTCAGGAAACTTCAGCGCATTAATTCAAAGAAACCAGTTTGATTCACTTAGAATGATGATTGGAATAAATCCGGAAAACTTTTGCTGGAAGCTTGAACAGGGAACTACTTTTGAAACTCCACAAGCAGTCCTCGCCTACTCAAACAAAGGCCTTAACGGCATGAGCCATTCTTTCCACAATTTATACCGAAACCATCTTATTCGTTCTCCTTACAAAAACAAGATGCGCCCGATTCTTATAAACAACTGGGAAGCAACCTATTTTAATTTTGATACTCAAAAATTAATTGATATTGCACGCGAAGCAGCCAGAGACGGAATAGAAATGCTAGTTATGGATGACGGCTGGTTTGGCAAGCGTTCTTTTGATGACTCAAGTCTTGGTGACTGGTTTGTAAATGAAGAAAAACTTAAGGGAGGTCTTAAGCCTCTTGTAGATGAAGTAAATAAACTTGGAATGAAATTCGGTATCTGGTTTGAACCAGAAATGGTGAGCCCTGATTCTGATTTATTCCGTGCTCACCCGGATTGGGCAATCCAGATTAAAGACCGCGAACCTGGAATGGCACGCGCACAATATGTTTTAGACATTACCCGCAAAGAAGTCCGCAACCATATAATGAATCAGGTAGAAACAATTTTACACTCTGCAAATATTGAATATGTAAAATGGGATATGAACCGTCAGCTTTGTGATATTGGAAGTGTAGATCTGCCATCTGACCAGACCGGCGAATTTTTTCACCGATATGTACTCGCCCTTTACAGCATGCAGGAACAACTAATTACCAACTTCCCTAACCTGCTCGTCGAAAACTGTTCTGGTGGTGGTGCCCGCTTTGATCCCGGTATGTTCTATTACAGCCCTCAGATCTGGTGTAGTGACGACACAGATGCAATTGAACGCCTAAGCATTCAGGAAGGAACTGCACTTGTCTACCCGCTCAGTACTATGGGTGCACATGTAAGCGTGTGCCCTAACCATGCCTGTGGAAGAGTTACACCTTTTAAAACCCGCGGCTATGTTGCATTAAGCGGAACTTTTGGCTATGAACTTGATATTACAAAGCTTTCTCCTGAGGAACGCGCTATGATACCGGGGCAAATTGCACTTTACAAAAAGTTCAGTCCTCTTATTCGTGAAGGAGACTATTACAAAATTGCCAGCGCTTTAGAAAACGGTGAATACGACTGCTGGATGAGTATGAGTCAGGACAAAAAACAGGCATTGGTTACTTTTGTTCAGCTTTATAATCATCCAAACTATAAGACACGAATGATTAAGATTCCATCGCTTGATGCAGACAGGCTCTACAAAATTTCCTGGCCGGATGAGGATAAGGAAAAGTTTCCGTCAATGAAGCTTACAGGCGCAACTATTATGAATGCAGGAATCCCTGTTCGCCGCGATTGGGGAGATTATCAGGCTCAGTTAATATACATAGAGTCGTAGATCCTACAACTCTCCCTTTATAATTGCACTCACCATCTTATAACTAAACCCAGCCTTCATCATTGCTGCAACAAGTTTTTCGCCTTCCTTGCCCTGCTTTACAAATTTTTCATATGCCTTTGCGCAAATCTGAGTTTCGTCGTTTTCTTGAAAAAATTCATCAAGGGCTGCAGCTGCAACTTCTCGTCCAATTCCCCGCACACCAAGTTCTGCGGCAAGCTTTGTTCGTCCTTCAAAATGATTAATTCGTCTGTCATGAAGCCAGGCTCTTGCATAACGTGCATCACTCAAATAGTTTCGTCCTTCAAGATAGGTCAAAGCGGCATCAATATATTTTTTATCGTATTTTTTATTCACAAGTTTTTGGGTAAGACCAAAGCGGCTCTGTTCTGCCCGTGCAAGATATCCAACAGCCTTTAATTCAACAACACAAATAAGTCCTGCATCCAAAAGTTCATCAATCTGCTGCTCGTTAAATTCTGACCCCGGTTCAATTGAATCAAAATCAAGAGTTGGAAGATAATCTTTACGGATAAAAAAAGCAGGTCCTTCTGCCGGCTCCACCCGGAACATGCCTTCGTAGGAAGTTTCTGCAATTGATTTTATGGTCATATAATTATTTTATATAAAAAAAAGCCCGGCCGCAAGACCGAGCTTTTGCACATAGTAAATGTGAAACTAACGTTTTGAGAACTGGAAGCGGCGACGAGCACCCTTCTGTCCATACTTCTTACGCTCAACCATACGAGAGTCGCGTGTAAGGTATCCGTTAGCTTTAAGAGCTGTACGAGCATCTGGATCAATCTGAACCAATGCACGAGAGATGCCATGCAAACAAGCAGCAGCCTGACCGTTCATACCACCACCGCAAACATTGATAAGAATGTCATACTTGTTACCCATAGAAGTAACAAGGAGTGGCTGATTTACGAGCTGAACCTGTTCAGCAGAATCAAAATATTCTTTTACATCTTTTCCATTAACAACAATTTTTCCTGAGCCATCGCGAACAAAAACGCGGGCAACAGCAGTCTTTCTTCTTCCTGTACCAATAGCAATATTCTTTACCATCGTCTATCTCCCGTAATTAAAGTTCAACCGGCTGCGGATTCTGTGCAGCGTGAGGGTGTTCTGCCCCTGCATAAATCTTAACACATTCCATCATCTTGCGGCCAAGACGACCACCAGGAAGCATTCCTTCAACAGCAAACTTCATTGGGTCTGTAGGATGTTTTTCGGCAAGCTTTTCATAAGTGTGAGCACGAAGTCCACCAACAAAACCAGTGTGATGATAGTAAATCTTCTTTGTTTCTTTACCACCAGTTAAAGCAGCTTTTTCTGCATTGATGATTACAACAAAATCACCCATAAGCTGATTCTTTGTATAAGTAACCTTGTTCTTACCGCGGGCAATAGCAGCAGCCTTAGCAGCAACACGTCCCATTGGTTTTCCAGCCGCATCAATAATATACCATTTGCGAGCCTGGTCATTTTCATTTACGAAAATAGTTTTCATAATAATCCCTTGAATTAAAAATTTTCTTGCAACTCAAGATTTTTGCATCGTATCTTTTGTTGCTAAATGCTCCCGGATGAGCAGTCCAGGAGCATTTATTTAACGGGTATAATATAATATGATTTTTTGAAAGTTTAGTCAATTAC
>JAEEGL013919034.1_pt1 | contig 11099 bp, 10 predicted proteins | sample 9134231 | NCBI WGS metagenome assembly JAEEGL01 (sample SAMN16246548, study PRJNA631951) | gut metagenome | biome: gut microbiome; feature: rumen; material: fiber-attached | host: Bos | place: Iran: Karaj | collected 2018-10
AATAAATTAAAGTATATAGTTTTAATTCATCAGCTGTTAAATGTTTTTCAAGAGACTTTGGCGTACGATAAATACTAGTTGGACGAATACCTTCATGGGCATCCTGAACATTTTCTTGTTTCTTAGCCTTTTTAACATAACCAATATATTCTTTACCAAAGTTTTCTTCAATAAAATGAAAGGCAGGTCCTGTGAATTCTTCACTTAAACGAACTGAATCAGTACGCATATAAGTAATTAAACCGGTATGCTCCGTTCCAATATCCAAACCTTCATATAACTTTTGAGCAATGGACATTGTTTTTTTAGCTGGAAAACCAAGTTTAGTTGATGCTTCTTGTTGTAATGTTGATGTTGTAAAAGGAAACTTACTTGCACGATTCTTTTTCTTGTTTTCAACACTTGTAACAATAAATGTATCAGATAGTTTACTAAGTATTTCATCCGCAACTTTTCTTTCAACTATTTCTAGTTCTTTACCATTTTGAGCAAATAACTCACTTTCCATTTCTTTATCATGAAACTTAGCAGTTATCTTATAGTATGGAGTTGATTTAAAAGCTAATATTTCTCTTTCACGGTCAACTACCAGTTTTAAAGCAACACTTTGTACACGACCAGCAGATTTACCACCTGTTTTATTTTGCATTAATTTACTTAATCTAAAACCAATAATACGATCTAGGATTCTTCTAGTTTCTTGACTTTTAACTAGATTATAATCAATCTTTCTTGGATTTTTTAAACCTTCTAATACTTTATCTTTAGTAATTTCATAAAATAGAACACGTAAATAGTTACTCTCTTTAATATTTAATGTATCAAAAAGATGCCAACTAATTGCCTCTCCTTCTCTATCGGGGTCGGTTGCAAGATATACCAAGTTCGCTTCTTTAACTAACTTCTTTAATTCATTTATTACTTTCTTTTTACTAGGCATCGCTTCATAATTAGGTTTAAAATCATTATCAATATCAATTCCTAAACCATATTTACCAGTCGTTGATAAATCTCTTATATGACCAACACTAGATACTACTTTAAAGTCTTTACCTAAATATTTTTCAATTGTTTTACTTTTTGCTGGAGATTCCACAATTACTAAATTCATAATGCACCTCTAAAAATAATATATACTTGTTTTTTCTAAAAAAGTCAACCATAATTTTACATCTAATTTCTCCATAATAATTATATTATTATGAAAAAATGTAAACAAAAAATCTCCTCCATTTATAATTATATAAAAAAGACTCTATTAGCAAGAATCTTTCGTTTCCATTAAATATTATTGACTATTTTCTAGAAGTTCGAGGAATTTCGTCAATTATTTCACCATTAGAACTGATAACCACACCAACTGGATTTCCTGTTTTAATGAATTCTTCTTGTTTTTCAAGAATATTTTTTGCAAAGTTATCTTGTCTTTTGCGATAATCTTCAACACTTAAACCCATCAATCCAGCTATTTTGACAATTTTCTTTTCATATTCCTCTCTAGGAATTCCCATAATATATGCTGATACATCTTCATATGAAGGATTTTCTCCTAATTTTTCATAATCCTTTCTTGATTCTTCTAGCATTTTTTCGATATCCATAGTAAGTCTACCAATACTAAGTGGTTCTTTTGGTTTATTTTCTTCCATTATTTCCTCCATTTATAATTATATCATATTATTAACTATTTTGCTTCTCATAAGCTTCAATACAGTTTTTCATTAACATAACAACTGTCATTGGACCTACTCCACCAGGTACTGGTGTTATTTTTTTAACTTTATCATAAACATCATCATAGTTAACATCACCATATAGTTTACCATCAATTCTATTTATTCCAACATCAATTACTACTGCACCACGTTTTACCATATCACGAGTTACAAAATGTTTTTTACCAATTGCAACAACAAGTACATCCGCTTTTTTAGTTATTTTCGCTAAATCTTTAGTTTTAGAGTGACACATTGTAACAGTTGCATTTGCATTAATAAGTAAATTCATCATTGGTTTACCAACTAAAATACTTCTTCCAATAACTACGGCATTACATCCAACTAAATCAACTTTTTCTCGCTTTAATAATTCCATGATACCTTTTGGAGTACAACTGGCCATAGTTGTTTTATTATTTAATAATAGCCCTGCATTTAAATAAGTTAAGCCATCAACATCTTTTTCGGGAATAATCGTATTAACTATTCTAGTTTCATCCATTCCATCTGGTAGTGGTAATTGAACAATAATACCATTAACTTTTTTTTCTTTATTTAATTTATCAATTACTTTAACTAGTTCATCATCAGAAATACTTTCATAATGCTTATGAAGATAATCTATTCCAATGTAGTTGGCACATTTTTCTTTTTGACCAACATATACTTTACTAGCTGGATTATCTCCAACACTAATAACTACTAACTTTGGTTTAACAGTTAGTTTTTCTACCTTCGCTTTTAATTCATCCTTTATTTCCCCACTAATTTTTTTTCCATTAATTATCTTACTCATCTTGTTTTAACTCCTTTCTAATTTTCTTATAATCCGGATAATTATCTCCTACACAATCCCAAAAATCTTTGGAATGATTAGCATATAATAAGTGACTTAATTCATGTACTATAACATAATCTAAATACTTAATATCTTTTTTTATTAATTCTAAGTTTAAGGTAACTTTATGTTCTCTTACATTACATACACCCCATCTAGTTTTCATTTTTCTTATTGTTAAACTAGGATAAGGTATTTTATAAATAAAAGCATCATACATTTTATCTAATTCGATTTGAAATATTTTAAGAGCTTCTTTTTTATACCATTTATCTAAATCAAAATCAGAACTTACAAATACCTTCTCATCACCAAAAGTAATACCTTTTTTATTTAAATAAACTAAATCATATTTCTTACCTAGATAATAAAAAAACTCTTCTTTAGCTTTCTTCTTTTTTTGAATAATAATCATCTTAATTATTCTTTTTTGATTATCATTAATTAATTTAATAATAAAGTGATTAGTTGTTAAAGTATTACAAGTAACATAGATATCTAAATTCTCTTTAACACGAATATAAGTATTCTTAGTCGTTCTTTTTCTTTCAATTATGACATTATATATTTCATTATCTAACTCTATCTTCATATCACTCATAAATTGATTATACAAAAAAAAGACACTAATTACTAGTGCCTTTGACTATTTTTCACAATATGTTACACGATATGAATAATATGTTTCTTCAGATCCATCTACTTTAGTAAATCCTTCTGGTAAATCATCTTCTTCATATTTTTTAGTCGTATATTCTTCTTTTTCTGTAATAGTATTAATAGAACGACTACGATAATAAGTAACATCTTTAGTTTCTTTTTCTTGATATGTATAAACAACATATGTATTATTAACATTTTGTGTTGTATAATCAGATTTTTGACGATAATGACAATTTAAATATGTTGGAACATACACACCTTCACTATTTTTTAATGTTTTAACTCCTGTACAACTATCTATTAAATAATTACCACTGTTATACTCACGATATGTTAAGTTACCTACTTGTTCATTACCATAACAAACATTATTTGTTTCATATCCTTTACAAACAGTTGTAGTATAAGTATCACCCATAGTATTCTCTGATACTATACGAATATTAGAATTAGTTGGATCAATATCGCTTGAAGTTTTATCTTCACTCCAAACCTCTTCACTAACTACTTTACTTTCTACTTGAAGTTTACTTGTTTCTTTAATTGGTTTAGTAGTATATTCACTCCAGTCACCATATTTAGTAATAGTTTTACCAGGTTTAACTCCTAATACTAATACTTTTACTCTTTCAGATAAAATTGGATCAGTTACACGTTCTTTAGTCCATTCTGACCATTCATTACAACGATATGGATAATCATTATTTGGTTCTGGTGTAACAGTTGGTGTTGGTGTTGGATCAATAATAACAACACTTGTACCATCCATATGAGTTTTTCCATTACAATTTAGACAAGCTAGTGTATTACGATGATAATAGAAAGTTTCTTCTTTATCATTAGTTGAACATACTAATTTAACTTTCATAGTGTAAGAATCAACTTCTTTATCTAAATTAACAACACTTGCACTATCACTACAAGATTTATTATTGGCATCAACTATTTCGTTAACTAAACCTGCATTTTTTAATTCACCTAAAGTAACACTAGAAGTATTTTCTTTATTCTTTTTAATAAAGAAATAATCTTCAGCTGCTAAACGAACTTTTTCAACATTCGCTAAATGTATTTCTCCACTATCTGAATTACGATTTGATTTTAAAGCTTTTACAAGTAATACTAAAACAATAACACATAAAATAATAACGATTATTTTAAAAACTAATCCTCGTCTATTATCCCATGTATTTTCGTATTCTTCTTCCTCTAAATCATGATTTTCATCATCTATCGTATACATTTTAAATTCCCCCTTTAAAACGTCTATATTATACCATTTTTAACAAAAAAAGTCAATTTTTACAATAATGAGTATATGGTTTTGATGTTTTTCTTAGGTATAAGCATTTTTCTTTTATTGAATCTATTGATTCATGATTATCATTAATAAATTCTTCTATGATAGCTTTACTATTATTTAAATGCATCTTTATATCCTCTGATACTTTAAATATTTCATCATCAGGTATAAATGGTCTTTTCATAAACTTTTCAAATTTATTTTGTAGATGTGGACCATAAAACTGTAAATGTAATAATTTTGGTTCCGCAATAAAGAAGTATCTTCCTGTTCTACTTTTAGCTGCCATTTTATCATTTCCTTCTAAATAATAATAGTGATATAAAGTTGGATCAGTAAGAATTATTCTTTCATTTCCCGCAAGAACTATCGCATGATTAAGAGTTACAAAATCTTTTTCATAAAAATCTTCATCATGATAACAAGGATATGCAAAATAATGCCCAGAATCATTTAGAATATAGTATTTTATATCATTATATTCTACTTCACCAGTTTCTTTCTTTATACTACCATCTTTAAAAACTTCATCAAACATATAAAATTTATTATCAAGATAAGAGCCTACTATCATTAGTGAATCAATGCCTTTTTTATGATATACATCTTTTAACATACTTGACTTATGACGACATACACCACCTGCAAAAGTATTAGCACCTAGCATTTCTTCATCTTCTAGGATATAAGCATTATCAGTATTATCATAATTAACATTACCAATATATTCATTTCTTAAAAGAAATTCAAACAAACTAGAAATTTCTAAGGCACTTCGATAATTAAAAGTATTTGCTAATATTATAAATTCATCTAATAATTGATTATATAGTTTTTTTATCGAAGAACATACTTCGTGTTCAAGTTGTTGATAACTTATTTCTTTTATAACTGAACCGAATAATTCTTCATCAATGTCATCCATAACTCAATCTCCATTTGATTAGTTATTATAGCAAAACGATGACTATAAAACAACAAAGTAAAGTAAACTATGATATCTTTTTTAAAAAAAACTTGTATTGTTTGAAAAAATATGATAATATTATCTAGTCATGGCGAGATAGCTCAGTTGGCTAGAGCGATTGGTTCATACCCAATAGGTCGAGGGTTCGACCCCCCCTCTCGCTACCATGGAATATTAAAAGATTACGAATATCGTAATCTTTTTTTCATATAATTCATCAAATATTTTGGCACATTTTTTCTTTATTTAATTCACCTATTAATAATCCAATTATTATAAAGTATACAGGGGCTACGTTAATAAAACTAATATTAAAGAAGGCTTGAATACTATAGCATGTAAACGCTAATAATAAACCATAATAAACTGGCGATATTTTTTTAAATATTCCTTTAAAGAAAATTGATAGTAAAAACACCACAAAAACAATACCAGAAATAACTCCTTCACATAAAGCTTTTTGAAGATAATCATTATGTGCTTTATCTACAAGCCTAGAACCTAAAAACAATTTATTATCAAAGGCTTGTGCAAAATTATCAATCCCAAAACCAGTTATAGGAGCTTCTTTAATTTTTTCAAGTGTATTTCTCCAGATAAAAATTCTTCCTGTACCATAGTTATCATCTATCTTTCTTTCAACAACCGCTGTTTTAGCTTCACCAAATAATAAAAGTACATCGTTTTTAATATCTGGATGACTATCTGTATAAGCTAAAAAGACTAAAGTAAAAGATAATATTCCAATAATTAAACTACTACAAAAACCTAAAGCTTCTTTCTTCTTTTTTACAAATAAAACTATCATTGTTATTATACATACGATATTAATAGCTACAACTGTAACAAAAGCACTCATAGATCCACACATAATTGTTCCTAAATTTGCAATTAATAAAATAATACTTAATACATATTTCTTCCACCCAAACTGACATTTAAGAAATAATCCTAATATTAAGCCATAAAAAATAGTTGACATACTAGCAAAAAAGTTTGAATTACCTAAAAAGCCTGTAGCATATTTCTCTGATATATAAACACGAAATAACTTTGGTTGTTTAAAGATGCCAACCTGATATAATCCATAAAAGATATGGACAAACATATGAAGTGAAATTAAAGCAATAATAATATATAAATATTTCTTATTTTTAATATTCATTGCATTAAGAATAAAGATATAATAACTTAACCAAACAAGTAATCCTTCAAACCTAATCGCTCTTCCAAAGATTGCTATATTAATATCAACTGCATTTATAAGACTTAGGCAAGATAAAATCATCATCACAAAAACAACTATTTCATATTTATTAAACTTTAAATTCTTTATTTTACTTAATATATATAAAAGTAATCCCACACCACCACTAATATATATATATGTAGAATAAGCTCTTAAAGATATTGTTCCATAAATGGTCATTATTACAAAAACTAACATTACTGCAAGAAAAAGAGCAATATATATGAGCGTTAAAAGTTCAATTGTTTTCTTTTTCATTATAGATTACCTCCAACTTCCATACAATCTATGTTTCCATGAATATTACCCTATTATCATTTTATCATATTAATTTATAAAATGATATAAATATATTCTCATAATTTTTCCGCGTATTTTGTTTCATACCCAATAGGTCGAGGGTTCGACCCACCATAGAATATTAAAAGAATCCTTTTGGGATTCTTTTTTATTTTTTCAAATTAAGTCTTTTAATATCTTCTGGACCATTTTCTTCAATTAATCTTTTATATTCTTCAGCATTATTTGTTCCAAAGTTCTTTTCTAATAAACCTTTTCGATAATATTTATAATATTCTGAAGCATGTCTAGCAAGTATGAATGAATTATAAACTTCATCTCTTATTTTTGATTCTTCTTTATTATCAACAGTTTTAATACCTGAAGTTTTATCACTTGCAATCACTTTACTCATATTATATTTTAAAGAATCTAGTTTTTCAGATTCTTTCGTATATTTCTTACGTACATTTTCTATTGCATTAGATAAATAATCTAAATTTTTCTCATGTGCTTTTCGTTTAAAATGATCACTTATGAAAAATGGTATAGAGAAAACTCCCGATACTGCTGCTATCTTCATAATTATAAGAATTAAATCAACAATAGCAGGAAATCCATTCGTTATAATATAAGATACTAATGGTATAAGTCCGACAGTTAATGCTGCAAGTAAAAGTGATAATCCTTTTGGAACATATCCAGGATTTTCTAACTGTTTATCTTGTTCTTGTGTAAGAACTGCCATTTGTGCTCTTAGGGCATCAACAATATTTTCTTGAACTAATATATCATCAAGATTCTCTTGATTATCTCTTTCAGTTAAATTGCCTTCATGATCACTAACAATTGCTTTGTCTTCAAATATGTAATAATTTCGATTCATTCTAAATCCCCCTAAATCGTTAATTATAATATCAAAACCAAAGATAAAAGTCAATAAAAAACAATTACTCATCAGGAGTAGTTGTTTTATTCTTTATTTCAAAGTGATTACCACTATCTAAGTATAATATACCCTTCTTACCTTCTAAAGTTGGATATATTTCATTATATGAGTTAATTAATGTTATTTTATTCAAAGTTATATAAACATAATTAGTATCACTCATATAAAACATAAATCTTTCTTTATCTAATTCCGTTGGTTTATACTCTATTTCTGAAACATGTTTGATTATATCTTCATCAACAAGTAATAGTTTATCAATAAATTTATCTTTAACATCACTACAATCATTTATTAAGGTTGGTATTCCTGAAATAGGCTCATCTAAAAATATTTCTTTTTTATTAGATAAAACATACTTACCATCTTTTTCTTGATAAAGTATTTTATTTTCTGATATTTCAATAGTTACTTTACCAGATAATGACTTTTTAACATTTACATTATTAATTATTTCATTATCCTTTAAACTTTCACGAATATCTTTTTCCGATACTTGATATAAACGAGGATAAGTAAGCAAATTAGTTTTATCAAGTATTTCACTTTCTTTAATAAGATTATTTCCTGTTACATAGATGGTTTTAACTCTTAAAGAACGATAAAAGAAAAATACTGACACCACTAAAATAATTATTGCTAAGACAATAATCATTTTTTTATAATTAAGATTCTTTTTTCTTAGTCTCCTCAACATTATCACCAACCCAATTAATTAATCTTTGTTCAACATGTAGTCTAATTCCATATTTAGTTAAAGCTTTTTGTTTAATAACATCTATTATTCTTTTTATATCATTAGCTTTTGCATTACCTGTATTAATAATAAAATTAGCATGTTTTTCACTCACTTTAGCTTTTCCAACTGTATATCCTTTTAATCCCATATCATCAATTAATTTACCAGCATACATTCCTTCTGGATTACGAAAAACACTACCTGCAGAAGGATAATTTAGTGGTTGACTTGCACGACGTTGTTCTCTTCTTTGATTCATGATACTTTCAATTTCTTCTTTTTTACCTTTATTTAATTTTAGTTTAGCAGATATACATACATAATCTAGATGATCTTGTAACATACTTGTTCGATAAGAAAATTTCATTTGTTTATTAGTAAACTCTTTAATTTTTAAATCGCTGGTAAGAACACGAACACTTTCCACAATCTTACTCATATCCTCACCATATGCCCCTGCATTCATAAATACTGCACCACCAACAGTACCAGGAATACCATTGGCAAATTCTAAACCAATTAAAGAATTTCTCATGGCATCATTAGATAATTTAACTAAAGGATATCCAGCTCCAACTGTAATAGTATTTTTTTCAATACTAATTTTATTAAAATTATCTAGTTTAATAATAATACCATCATATAATAAATCACTAAATAGGACATTACTACCATTACCTAAAGTAAAATATTTAATATTCTTTTCTTTTAATAAACCGACTAGTTTTACTAATTCTTCTTCTCCTTTAGGATAAACAATAGCTCTAACTTTTCCCCCTACACGATAGGTTGTATAATTACTAATCTTCTCATTAATTAATACTTTACCTAAATGTAAAGAAATAATTTCTTTGATAACGTCTTGCATTTTAACCTCCAAGCACTTTTTTTATTTCCTCATATATTTTATCGCAGCTAGCAATAACACCAAGTTTTTTGGCATTCTCACTCATCTCTTTGTATAATACACTATTATTTAGTAATAAATCAATCTTTTTAAGTAAATTGTCACTATTAAAGTCTTTCTCTTCTAATAAAAGAGCAGAGTTATTATCAACAAGTTCTTTAGCATTAAAATATTGATGATTATTAGCAACATATGGACTAGGAACTAAGATACTAGGTAATCCTATTGCAACTATTTCAGCAATGGTAGATGCCCCAGCACGAGTAACCATTACATCAACATTTTTAAGTAAATTAACCATATTATCTAAAAATGGAATAACTTTAACATTCTTAGGTAAATCTTTTGGATATTTATCAATATAATTTTTTCCGGATATAATTAATACTTCATAGTCTTTATCCTTAAACTTTGGTATTATATCTAAAAGTGAATTAGTAACGGTTGTTGAACCAAGACTTCCCATAACAATTAAGACTAATTTTTTATCATCATGAAATCCTAATTCTTTCTTATCCATTGCTTTTGCATAATAAGCTTCTTGGCTTCTTGGATTACCAGTAAGCACTACTTCCCCTTTAAAGTACTTTTTACTACCTGGTAAGGAAACAAAGACTTTATCCGTATATTTTTGTAAGAAAGTATTACTCTTACCTGGAATACTGTTTTGTTCATGAATAACAGTTTTAACTTTAAGTTTTTTTGCACTATAAATAACTGGTGCCGTAATATAACCACCAACACCAATAACAATATCTGGTTTAAACTCTTTAATTATTTTCTTACACTTAAAAATAGCTTTAATAAATAAAAAAGCTGCTTTAAAAATAGTTAAATCTTTCTTTAATCCAATAACATTAACTCCTACATAAGGAATACCCATCTTAGGAACAATACTTGCTTCCATTCGATCAATAGTTCCAATATATAAAACTTCACTTTTTGGATCTTTTTCTTTTATTTTTTTTAAAATACTTAAGGCAGGATAAATATGTCCACCAGTACCCCCAGCACTAATTATTACACGCATATTCTTCACCAATTTAATTATACCATATTCTATAATATTAAACTAGTTATTTATTATTAATAATAATTACTTGTCATCAAGTGGATAAAAAAAAATTATCTATTAACGATAATTTAATCTCGAATTAGGCGAAATATTAATCACTCGAACAATCATAACATATTTTTTATTAAAATTTGTCATTTTTGGTGGTTCAAAATAATATTTTTTACCCCAAGATGAGGCAATTATTTTTCCATCTCTTGTTACATCCGTGATATAAAACCAATGAGATCCGATTTCATCCATAGTTAAGTCATCATGATTTCCATTTTCATCAGTATAGAAATTAAATCCACGACTAGCTATCATATCACCAGGCTTTATATCATCTATTGGAAATGTAACACCACTATCCAAATAATGCTCTGCTAAATAAGAGCTGATATAATAAGAAATATCAGATTCATGATTAGAT
>JAEEGL015236422.1_pt1 | contig 11099 bp, 10 predicted proteins | sample 9134231 | NCBI WGS metagenome assembly JAEEGL01 (sample SAMN16246548, study PRJNA631951) | gut metagenome | biome: gut microbiome; feature: rumen; material: fiber-attached | host: Bos | place: Iran: Karaj | collected 2018-10
AGAGCCGAACAGCAGGACATCAACATCCTGCAGTCCGACAGAAATGCATATACTTTAGCGGTTGAATTGGGAAAGCTTATATGAAGGTTAAGGCGGATCTGCACATTCATTCATGCCTGTCGCCCTGCGGCGACAACGATATGACGCCCTGCAATATTGTCAATATGGCAAAGCTGCTGGGCTATGATATGATTGCGCTCACCGACCACAATTCCTGCCTTAACTGCGAACCGACGGTAAAAGCGGGCAAGAAAATCGGGCTGACGGTTGTGCCCGGAATGGAACTTTGCACGGCGGAGGAAATACACTGCGTCTGCCTTTTCAGAAACGTGAAAAAGGCGCTTGAATTCTCGGACTATATCCGCTCGACTATGCCCGATATCGAAAACAAGCCCGAAATATACGGCGAGCAGATAATCATGAACTCCGACGACGAAGCCGCAGGATTTGAGAAAAGGCTTCTGCATCTTGCGTCCTCGGTTTCGGTTGACGAGCTGGTCGGACTTGTTAAAAAATACGACGGCGCTTGCTTCCCCGCTCACCTTGACAGAAGCTCGTACAGTCTGCTGTCGGTTATGGGCTTTATCTATCCCGAGCTTAATTTCACGACGGTCGAATTCACGCCCGAGGCAAACGTCGAAAGCTTTTATGAGAGCAATCCCCTGCTTCGCGAAATGAAGATTGTCAGAAACAGCGACGCGCATTATCTTGAAAATATGATTGAGCCCGTTCAGGAACTGGATTTACCCGACTGCTCCGCAGGAGCGTTGGTAGATTATATTAATCAAAAACAGGAGGAAAGATTATGAGGTATGAAATTCAGGGAGGAAATTTCCCCGTACTTGTTTGCACGCTTGACGCGGGCGAAAAGATGATTACCGAAGGCGGCGGCATGAGCTGGATGACCCCGAATATGCAGATGGAAACATCTTCAAACGGCGGTATCGGCAAAATGCTCGGCAGAATGATGACCAAGGAGAGCCTTTTCCAGAACAACTACACCGCTCAGGGCGGCGAGGGCATGATAGCCTTTGCAAGCAGCCTTCCCGGTGAAATAGTTGCTCTCGACGTTGCTCCCGGCAAGGAATACGTTGCCCAGAAGAGCGCGTTCCTCGCTTCAACCGCAGGTGTAGAGCTTTCGACCTTCTTCCAGAAGAAGCTCGGCGCAGGCTTTTTCGGCGGCGAAGGCTTCATTATGCAGAAGCTTTCGGGCACAGGCACGGCATTCATTGAAATCGACGGCGCAGCTATGAGATACAATCTTGCCGCAGGTCAGCAGCTTATCGTTGACACCGGCCACGTTGTACTTATGAGCGCAAGCTGCTCGATGGACGTAGTTACCGTCAAGGGCGTAAAGAACGTTCTGTTCGGCGGCGAAGGTCTTTTCAACACGGTTGTTACCGGCCCCGGCGAGGTAGTTCTCCAGACTCTGCCCGTTCCGAAGCTTGCAGGCGCAATCCAGCCCTATATGATTACACAGGGCAAGTAAGATTTTTTAGTCAAAAAAGTATTGACAATAAAAATCTTATATATTATAATATCAAAGCCGTCCGAAAGGGCGGCTTCACGTGGCGGCATAGCTTAGTTGGCTAGAGCGTCCGGTTCATACCCGGAAGGTCGTTGGTTCAAGTCCGACTGCCGCTACCATTTTCATATAAGGCCCGGTGGTCAAGTGGTCAAGACACCGCCCTTTCACGGCGGTAACACGAGTTCAAATCTCGTCCGGGTCACCATAAAAAGAGACACCTTTACGGTGTCTCTTTTTATGGTTGTTCTAAGTTAAGAACGAGATTTGAACGGTAAATCGTCCATCTTTTTTGCGGTTCGCCGAAGGCGGAGCAAAAAGGGACATAAAATAAGATTAGTTTGCGAAGCAAACTCTGCAGTGCCTCGGCACTGCAAATCTCGTCCGGGTCACCAAAATGACTTCTATTACAAATTGTTGTTTTTACAAATCTCCCTTTTATACAAAATTCCTATTGCCAAGAAAACGCAAACCTATTATAATATTCTTTAATAATTCAACGGGAGTGAGAATATGCAAAAGATACTTGTACTTGACTTCGGCGGTCAGTATAACCAGCTTATCGCGCGCAGGGTGCGCGACAACGGAGTTTACGCCGAAATTCTGCCCTACACCGCGCCTATCGACGAGATAAAGTCAAACGGCTACTCGGGTATCATTTTCACGGGCGGGCCGAATTCCGTATTTGACCTCTCCTCCCCTCATTATTCAAGAAGCATACTTGAGCTCGGTATTCCCGTGCTCGGCATCTGTTACGGCTGTCAGCTTATCGCGTGGATGACAGGCGGCGAGGTCAAGACCGCGCCCGTTTCGGAATACGGTAAGATTGAACTCAACCTCAGGGCCGACAGCAAGCTTTTCAAGGGCATTCCCGAAAAATCGGTCGTCTGGATGAGCCATACCGATTATATAGCCGCCGTTCCCGAAGGCTTTGAGATTACCGCGACCACCGACAACTGTCCGTGCGCCGCTATGGAGAACGAAGAAAAGGGCGTGTATGCCGTTCAGTTCCACCCCGAGGTAACTCACTCGCAGTTCGGTAAGGAGCTTCTTCACAATTTCCTGTATGAAATCTGCGGCTGCGCTGGCGACTGGCAGATGGACTCGTTTATCGACCGTACCGTTGCCGAGTTAAAAGAGCAAATCGGCGATAAAAAGGTTGTTCTCGGTCTTTCGGGCGGTGTGGATTCGTCGGTTGCGGCGGGACTGCTCAGCCGCGCCGTAGGCAATCAGCTGACCTGCGTTTTCGTGGACCACGGTCTTATGAGAAAAGACGAGGGCGACTTCGTTGAAAAGACCTTTACAAGCATGTTTGAAATGAACTTTGTCAGGGTTAACTGTCAGGGACATTTCTTAAAGAAGCTCAGGGGCGTTACCGACCCCGAGGAAAAGAGAAAGATAGTCGGAACGGAGTTCTACAACGTTTTCTGGGAGCAGATCAGGAAAGAAAACGCAACGGGCTTCTTCGCGCAGGGCACCATTTACCCCGACCGCATAGAGTCGGGCAAGGGTGCGGGCACGGGTCAGTCGGTTATAAAAACACATCACAACAAGGTTGAGATGCCGAAATCCGTCAAATTCGACGGCATTATCGAGCCGCTTAAGGATTTGTTCAAGGACGAGGTCCGCGCCGTAGGCGAAAAGCTCGGAATTCCCAGAGAGCTCGTGTGGCGTCAGCCCTTCCCCGGCCCCGGACTGTCGGTAAGAATCTTAGGCGAAATCACCGCCGAGAAAATCCGTCTCGTTCAGGACGCGGACGCAGTGCTTCGCGACGAGATGGACAAATGCGGATACGCCGAAAACTTAAGCCAGTTCTTCGCAGTCCTCCCCGACGCAAAGAGCGTAGGCGTTATGGGCGACCACAGAACGTATGAAGATATTATAATCCTGAGAGCCGTTACAACCGACAACTTTATGACGGCGGACTGGGCGCGCATTCCCTACGAAATACTCGAAAGAGTTTCGAGCAGGATTACAAACGAGGTGCGCGGAATCAACAGAGTTGTTTACGATATTACGTCAAAGCCCCCTGCGACGGTTGAATATGAATGAGTTATGATTGTCCTGCGGACAAGTTATGAGTTTTGAGTTATGAGTTGCTGACGCAACGTTAATAATTATTAGCAGAGGACTTCAAATGGCTGACAGTATAATCAGAACAAAAGCAAAAGAGTTTTCTAAAAACATAGTTTTTCTGTGCAGAAAACTTAAATCAAACAGAATTGAATACCCATTGATAGACCAATTACTCAGAGCAGGGACTTCCGTCGGCGCAAACGTGCATGAAGCGCAATATGCACAGGGAACAAAGGACTTTATTTCAAAATTTGAAATCGCCCTAAAAGAGTGCAACGAAACCGAATACTGGTTAGAATTGCTTTTTGAAACAAACAGTATCTCAAAGCCTGAGTACGAAAGCTTTCATAAAGACTGTGTTGAACTTCGCAGAATGTTGGTATCATCGGTAACTACACTTAAAAAGAAACTTGCTGATGAAAAATAAAAGCTTTTCGCGCAGCGAAAATCATAGTTCATAACTCATAACTTTTCGCGAAGCGAAAATTATAACTTTCAAGGAGATTGAAATGGCAAAATTAGAACAGTTTATAACTTCCGATTTTGACAGTCTGCTGTCGAGAATCGAAAACGGAATAATGGGCGGAAGCATTTCGGCTTCTCTCGAGGATGCAAGCGACTTCACAACGCCTGAAGCGCGCTGCAGCGTTCGTGTATTCGAGCGTTACAGCTATATTGGCGGCAACCGCGTTTCCTTAAGCGTTACGCTCTTTCAGGCCGGTAACGGCCCCGTTGCTCTCTCGGCTATCGCGTCGGGCGGCAGTCAGGCGATGTTCTTCAAGATAAATACCTTCGGCGAGGAAGCCTTCCTCGACAAGCTGAGGGAACTGTTATAAAAGGCAATAAAAAAGACTCCCGAGGGAGTCTTTTTTTATACTCATATTTTGAGAATAAGTCCTGCGATATTGAAATATACGATAAGCGAAATCGCGTCAACGATAGTCGTTATGAACGGGCTCGCCATTACTGCAGGGTCAAAGCCTAAGCGTTTTGCGAGTATCGGCAAGGTAGAGCCGACAAACTTGGCAAAGATGATTGTCATAATCATAGTCAGGCAGACCGTAAGCGAAACCATAACGCCTACCTTGTCAAAAAGCATAAGCTTCGCGAAGTTTACAACCGCAAGTGTTATGCCGCAAAGGAACGCTACGCGGAATTCCTTCCATATAACCTTGAACACGTCGCTGTACTCGATATCGCCGAGCGACAGGCTGCGGATAATCGTGACGGACGCTTGACCGCCGCAGTTACCGCCCGTATCCATTAACATAGGAATAAACGAGGTCAGTACTATCTGCGCCTGCAGAGCGCTCTCAAAGCTCTGGATTATCTTTCCCGTGAAGGCCGCGGAAACCATAAGCAGAAGCAGCCACGGAAAACGTGTTTTCCACGTGTCGATAACACTCATTTTAAGATAAGGCTTATCGGTGGGCGTGATAGCCGCCATCTTTTCGATATCCTCGGTGTTCTCGTCCTGCAAGACGTCCATAGCGTCGTCGAATGTGATAATTCCGACAAGTCTGTGCTCCTGATCGACTACGGGAACCGCCATCATATCGTATTTCTGGAACTTATCGGCAACGTCCTCTTTATCGTCAAGAGTGTTGACGCAGATGACGTTCGTTTCCATTATCTCGAACATTTTCTTGGAATACTCGTTAAGAAGCAGGTCCTTAACGGTAACAAGTCCGAGAAGCTTACGGTTTTCGTCGGTGACATAGCAAACGTAAATAGTTTCCTTGTCAACGCCCGTACGTCTTATTCTCGTAAAGGCATCCTCAACCGTCATATACTTTTTAAGGTCAACGTATTCGATTGTCATAAGGCTGCCCGCCGAGTCCTCGGGATACTTGAGTATTTCGTTTATACTCTTTCTGACCTCGGGGTCGGTGTGCATAAGAATACGCTTGACGACCGTCGCGGGCATTTCCTCAATAACGTCAACCGCGTCGTCGACGTAAAGCTCGTCAAGAACTTCACGAAGCTCGGTATCGCTGAAGGCTCTGATAAGGATTTCCTGCGCGTCGGAGTCCATATTGACGAAAACCTCGGCCGCAAGCTCCTTGGGCAGTATGCGGTACACAAGCGGAAGCTTATCCTCGGGTATCTCGGCGAGTATCGCCGCGATATCCGCTTCGTTCATTTCGGAAAGTATTTCTTTTAATTTATGGTACTGTTTGGCATCCAGTAATTCGGTTATCTGCTCTTCCTCGAGCATGATTTCTTCTTCCATCTCAGTTTCCCTCCTTGCAATAGTAATAATATCAGGAAACCGGACAAGGACTTATGCGAAAGCAACGGCGCACGAAGCGTCGGTATAATTGCTACTTCGCTGTACTGCGTCTTTGCCCGTCACGCCTGATGCGTCCATTGTTTTCACCTCACTTGAAATAATAATCAAAAAACTCATACCGGCGCGAAACGACGGTATGAGTCAATTACTGTCATTTCGTTCAAGCTTTAGCTTCAGAGGGCAATGAAACTGCGTTAGTTTACACCTTAATTCGATGCAAACTGCTGACCTGCTTACGGTGTCTCCACCTTTCGCGGCAGCAGCCCGTGACAAAAGCAAAGCGCTTTTGCATATCCCTGTGGGAGCCTTACCTACCGATAATGTTTTTGCAAACTTTTCAATTTGCTTAGATATTATGTAACCTTAATTGCGATTTGTCAATAGTTTTTTTGAAATTACGCCTCGGCTGCAGCGGCTGCCGCTCTCTCGGCGGAATCGCGGTTCGCAGTATCCTTCTCACGAAGCGAGGTTACGGCGTCGGCGAACTTCTTGCCCGCGCCCTCAAAGTTGGACTTCCAGACCTTTCTGGTGTCCTCGTCAAGTCCCCTGAACGCCTTGACAACGCCCTTGACAGACGAAGCGATATTGTGCGAGAAATTGGTAAGATTAATCTGACCTACGCCCTCGACTATCGTTTCGAGAACCTGATCGAACACCTTGCTCTGTTTATCGTTAAGGCCGAAAATCATACTGCGAAGTCCGATGTCGGTAATCTTTGCCATCAGGAACAAATCTTCCTTCGTGGCAAAGCTTGTGCCGTTCGTCTTCCACGTAAACGGTGCGTGCTGAATCATACCGAGGAAATGCGTGTTCTTGACTATCTGATAGTCGTCGTCATGCGCCATAAGCATACCTATCATTGAATTCGAGGGTACGAAATGGCGGTATCTCGGCAGCAGCTCCTTGTAGGCGGGGGTGTTGAGATATCTGTAATCGTGAAAGCCCGGTCCGTCGTTGTTGTAAAGACGGGCAATTCTCTTGCGCGTGGTCTTGTTGCAGTTGATTGCGCTGTAAAGGCCGATATTGCCGCCCTTTGAATGGCCGCAGATAATTATGTCGCCCTTATATGTCTTTGCAATCTTTTCAAGATACTGAACGCCGAGCTTGTGCGAGGGAACAACGATTCTGGTATAGATATCGAAGTCCTCCTTCCAGCCGACAAGCGTGTCGTCGGTGCCTCTGTAAACAATTACAAGAGTGCCGTCGGGAAGTATGAGCGTAACCGCCGCAAACTGAATTGCGGGATTGAAGTTGAATACTGACTGACAGGCTACCATCTTGATATCTGCATAGCGCTTGGAGTCGGCCATAGCCATCATCTTAACGCTTATGGACTTGGGCAGAACGAGACCGGGACCGACGTGCTTGAAGCCGTTATACGCAAACAGCTTGTCGCAGGCTTCCTTGAAGGAAATCGGCTCTCTGTCGTAGCGGTCGTAGATAACCTTTTCGAAAGGCATATAGAAAACCTCACACAAAGCGAGATTATCCACATCGCAGAAAGGCAGCTCGTCAAAGGTCTTTTCGCCGTACTGTTTGATGAAATCTATTGATGTTGACATTTTCCTTACCCCTTTTAAGAAAAGTGTTTTTTATCTTTTATTCCTTTTTACCGTTGTCTGCAAGGACTTCCTTGATGCCCGTTGCAAGACCTGCGATGGACTGAATTTCCGACGGAATGATAATCTTGGTTGACTGACCGTCGGCAGCCTTTGCAAACGCTTCAAGGCTCTTGATGGCGATTACGGCGTCGCTGGGCTTTGCTTCGTTGATAAGCTTGATGGCGTCTGCGTTTGCCTGCTGAACAACCTTGATAGCCTCGGCTTCACCCTCTGCCTCGCGGATTTTGGCTTCCTTGACAGCTTCTGCGCGAAGGATTGCCGCCTGCTTCTCAGCCTCGGCGTTAAGAATCTGGGATTCCTTATGTCCTTCGGCAACAAGGATTTTACTCGCTTTCTCACCCTCTGCGGTAAGGATTGATTCACGGCGCTGACGCTCGGCCTTCATCTGCTTCTCCATCGCGTCCTGAATTTCACGCGGAGGGATGATGTTCTTAAGCTCAACACGGTTAACCTTGATGCCCCACGGGTCAGTTGCTTCGTCAAGGATTACGCGGATTTTGGCGTTGATTGTATCGCGCGAGGTAAGCGTAGCGTCAAGCTCGAGCTCACCGATAATGTTACGCAGCGTGGTAGCCGTAAGATTTTCGATAGCGGAAATCGGGCTCTCAACGCCGTAGGTGTAAAGCTTGGGGTCGGTAATCTGGAAGAAAACGACCGTGTCTATCTGCATGGTAACGTTATCCTTGGTGATAACGGGCTGCGGCGGGAAGTCGACAACCTGCTCCTTTAAGGAAACGATTTTTGCAACTCTCTCAAAGAACGGAACCTTGATATGGAAGCCCGTCTGCCAGGTGTCCATATACGCACCGAGTCTCTCAATAACGAATGCTTTTGACTGCGGTACGATTTTGATGTTTGCCGCAACAACGACAAGTATGAAAAGTATAATTCCTCCGATAATATAAGGCATATTAATCCTCCTTTTTTACTATAAGCTTAACGCCTTCTATTTTAATAACGGTTACCTTTTCGCCCTCGGCGATTATTTCGTCGGTTTCGTTACGGGCGGACCAGATATTACCGTTAACCTTTACAAGTCCTCTGGCTTCGAGGTTATTAATTTCCTCGGTAACAACGGCTGTGTCGCCGATACATCGGTCGGCATTGGTTTTCTGAATTTTCGAGGTCGAAAATTTCTTTACAAGCGGCCGCGTCACCGCAAAGCTGACTGCGGAAATCAGGATAAACAAAACGATCTGCAGCCATGCCGGAGCGTGACAGATAGCGGCAATAAGCGCCGCGAGCGCACCGAGCGCGAACCAGACCGATACGAGCTGAACGGTCGCCGCCTCAAATACGACGAACACGACCAGCAGCACCAGCCAGACGGCTATTGCATGTTGCCCTAACAGTTCAAGCATATATAACACTCCTTTCTGTATATGCAAACAAAAAACTAATTCAAAATATGGCGCGCCTGACAAGATTCGAACTTGCGGCCTTCAGAGTCGGAGTCTGACGCTCTATCCAACTGAGCTACAAGCGCATATATCCGCTTTATTATACGTTAAAGCGGAACAGAACTATATCGCCGTCCTGCATAACGTAGTCCTTGCCCTCGGAGCGGACCTTGCCCGCCTCCTTGGCGGCCTGCATTGAGCCAAGCCGCATAAGCTCGTCAAACGAAACGACCTCTGCTCTGATGAAACCGCGCTCAATATCGGAATGAATCTTTCCCGCCGCCTTGGGAGCTTTGGTGCCCTTTTTGATAGTCCACGCTCTGACCTCGGGTTTGCCCGCGGTCAGGAATGACATAAGACCGAGCAAATCGTACGAACGCTGAATAAGCAGGTCAAGTCCGCCCTTTTCAACGCCAAGGTCGGCAAGGAACATTTCCTTTTCTTCCTTATCAAGCGAAGAAATCTCAGCCTCAAGCTCGGCGCATATAGGCAGCACCTGCGCGCCCTCTGTGGCGGCAAGCGCCTTTACGGCGTTATAGCGCGCATTGGTTTCGATATTATTCTTAAAGTCGTCCTCGCACATATTGCAAGCGTAGATGACGGGTTTTGCCGACAGAAGCTCAACGGTGTCGAGTATCTCCTTCTCCTCCTCGTCGCACTCAACGGCGCGGGCGTTGATGCCGTCCTCAAATGCCGCCTTTACGCGAAGCAGGAAATCAAGCTCCTTCTGCAGGGATTTGTCGCCCTTGAGCACCTTCTGTGTTTTGTCGATTCGTCTGTCGAGTATTTCGGCGTCGGAAAGCAGAAGTTCAAGATTGATAGTTTCAATATCTCTTACAGGGTCAACCGAGCCCTCGACGTGAATTATATCGTCGTTGTCAAAACAGCGTACGACGTGAATTATCGCGTCAACCTGACGGATATGGGACAGGAACTTGTTACCCAGTCCCTCGCCCTTTGACGCGCCCTTAACAAGGCCCGCGATATCGACGAATTCAATAGACGCGGGAGTAACCTTGTCGGGATTGTACATTTCGGCGAGCTTGTCAAGTCTGTAATCGGGAACATCGACAACGCCGACGTTCGGCTCTATAGTGCAAAAGGCATAGTTTGCGGACTGTGCGCCCGCATTGGTTATAGCATTAAAAAGTGTGCTTTTGCCTACGTTCGGTAATCCTACTATGCCTAATTTCATTTCGTTCAGTCCTTCATTTTATTCTAAATAAATATTATATTACAACTACTTGTATTTTTCAATATATTTCGAATGAATTTTTCCGCAGGCAGTTTGATAAATTTGAGTTTGTAGAGATAATTGACGTTGCCGATATGGCCTCCCTCTGACGAGGGAGGTGGCTTTTTGCGAAGCAAAAAGACTGATGAGGTCGTAGTTTACCTCATCCACCGCCTTACGGCGGTCCCCCTTCCCCTGAGAGGGGAAGGAACGAAAGAGGTTTATCAATCTCCTCGACAAACTCCGATTTGGCGGGGAAATAAAAAACGGGCGATTCGTAAACCGCCCGATAAATCAGCTTAATTTGTGAATGAACAGTCCGCTTAAAAGCTTCGGCTCGAACCATGTCGATTTCGGCGGCATGGTCTTGCCGGCATCGGCAATCGCCATAAGCTCGTCAAGCGAGGTCGGGAACATCGAAAATGCGAGCGCCATATCGCTGTTAGCGCGTCTTTCAAGCTCGCCGAGTCCCCTGATACCGCCGACAAAGTCGATGCGCTTGTCGGTTCTCGGGTCGTCGATGCCGAGCACGGGTGAAATGAGATTGCTCTGCAATATCGAAACGTCAAGGCTGCCGACGGGGTCCGCTTCGTCAAACGTACCCGCCTTCGCGGTAAGTCTGTACCATTCGTTTTCGAGATACATACCGAATTCGTGGCGTTTCTGCGGTCTTAATTGGGAAGTGCCTGCCTTTTCAACCTCGAATTCGCGTGAAACGCGGTCAATAAAGTCCTGCTTTGAAAAGCCGTTAAGGTCGGCAATCACGCGGTTGTAGTCCATAATCGCAAGCTCGTCCGCACAGAAAAGAACCGATAAGAAGTAGTTGAATTCCTCGTCGCCCGTGTAATTCGGGAACTGCTCGCGGCGCTTAAGTCCTACCTTTACGGCGGATGCGGCGCGGTGATGGCCGTCGGCTATATAGAGATTGGGAATGAGCGCGAAAATTGAA
>JAEEGL015826455.1_pt1 | contig 11099 bp, 7 predicted proteins | sample 9134231 | NCBI WGS metagenome assembly JAEEGL01 (sample SAMN16246548, study PRJNA631951) | gut metagenome | biome: gut microbiome; feature: rumen; material: fiber-attached | host: Bos | place: Iran: Karaj | collected 2018-10
GTTGATGAGGAAGTCCATCGTGTTGGCTGCGATGAAGGTCTTGGTCATGTACCAGGTGCCTTTATAGTCGCCTGTATCACCCCAAGAGTTCTTCACCATGTAATACTCCTTGCCGTTCTGATCCTTTGCCACACCGTAGATGAGCATACCATGGTCATCGGTGAGTTCCCAGTTGTCGAAACGCTCCTGGCGCAGTTCCTGAGTAGCCACGATCTCGGGTACGGTGCAACCTAATGAGTCGATGATGTCGCGCTTCTTGGTGGCGGTCATTTTCAGCCACTTGGCCATGTCGCTGCCCTGCAGACTCTGCTGTGTCTTCTTGCTGTCGACGGCGTAAGCCAGTCCTTTGCGGGTGAAACCATCCTCCGATACGTCACCGCCCCAGGCGATCGTATAGCCGTTGTCAATGGCATTGTCGATGACCTGCATCATCTCGTCCATGGGGAGGTTATAGCTCAACGGGAAGCGCCAGTTGTCCTGTATCTCCACGGCGAAGGTGGTGTAGAAGGGGTGATGGGTGTAGCTGGTGATGGTCACATAGTCGTCGAGGTTGATGCCGAGGCTGGCCATGAAACTTTTTGGGGTATACTCCTTGCCCTCGTAGGTGAACTTCTCAGGGCACTTGCCGAGGTAAGCGTCGAGGATGCCCTGCATACCCGTCTTCCAGGCGCTGCTGATTTTCTTGGCATCGCTCTTGGCAATGGCAGCCACATAAGGCTCGAGCACACCGAAGAACTCGTTGAAGTTGTTAAGTGAGTCACCATAAAGTGAGCCAGGGAACGGCATGATGCCCTGTGGAATGATACCGTGGGTCTTCATTGTCTGAAGCACGTCCTCGGCAGAGCCACCCTGTGCAAATTGGCAGTCGCCATGAAAACGAACTACCTGGATAGCGCGCTCCATGTAGGTCTTGTTGGCTACGAACGACTCGTCGAGGTCGTAGGTCTTGCCCGTGGCCTTCAGGATCTCAGCCTCGAAGAACGAGAGGGTAGAGTAGTCCCAACAGGTGCCTGAGCGGTTCTGGTCCTTGACGCTGGTGATGGGGTTCTCTTTGATAACGGTAAAGACGGGCTTTTTGGCGTCTTTGGCGGCTTCCTTCTTCTTCTTGGCAGCCGATGCACTGAGGGCGATTGTCGCCATGAGTGCGAGCGTTAGAAATTTCTTCATTTTTTGATATTTTTGTAATTAGGATATTCTAGGATAGTTTAGGATGACCTATGAATTGGTCGCCATGAAGGCTTCAAGGTCCTGGGGACGGTACGGGATGCGCTTAGAGCCTAAGAAACGACAGCCGTCAGCGGTGATGAGGATATCGTCCTCGATGCGGATGCCACCGAAATCCTTGTAGGTCTCGAGCTTGTCGAAGTTGAGGAACTCCTTACAGTGTCCGCTGGCCTTCCAGTCGTCGATGAGGGCGGGGATGAAGTAGATGCCAGGCTCGTCAGTCATGACGAAGCCTTCCTGTAGACGGCGTCCCATACGTAGGCAGTTCGTACCGAACTGTTCCAGATTCGGGCGTGTCTCCTCGTCGAAGCCGACGTAGATCTGTCCGAGGCCTTCCATATCGTGTACGTCCATACCCATCATGTGTCCCAGTCCGTGAGGCAGGAACATGGCGTGGGCTCCGGCAGCCACGGCCTCGTCGACGTCACCCTTCATCAGTCCGAGTTCCTTCAGACGTTCTGTCATCAGTCGGCAGACGGCGAAGTGGACATCCATGTATTTTACACCAGGCTTGGCTACCTCGAGCACGTAATCGTGACAATCCTCCACAATCTTATAGAGCTCCAGTTGGCGCTGGGAGAACTTGCCGTTTACGGGCATAGTGCGGGTATGGTCGGAACAGTAGTCGCCAAGTTCGCAACCTGCATCACAGATTACCAGTCGTCCGTCTTCTAACTTTACGTCAGAGGGGCTGCCGTGCATAATCTCACCATGCTGTGAGAAGATGGTGGGAAAGCCGTTTCCTTGTGACAGACTACGGGCTATACCGTCCACCTGACCAGCAACGAAACGTTCTGTGACACCAGGTTTGATCAGCAACTGGGCGGTGGTATGCATCACATAACCCACGTCGCAGGCTGCATCGATATAGGCAATTTCTTCCGCACTCTTGGTCGAACGCATCTTTACAACTGCCTGGATTAGAGCGAGTGATGCCTTCTCCTTCTGTTGAGATGGATGGATGCCCAACAGGTCCATGATCTGAATCTGGATGTCATGGCGGTAGGGCGGGAGGAAGTGCTTATTGACCATTGACCATTGACCATTGACCATTTTCTCCAGTTCCTTCATCGGAGCGGTCTTGGTGACGCCTACCTCTGCGGCGAGGTCGGCTACTGAGGGGGTGTAGCCCATCCATACGATGTCCTCTACGTCGATGTCATTGCCGAAGAGCCACTCCTCGTCGTTGTCGATGTCGATGATGCCCACGAGTCCTTCGCGGTGCTGTCCGAAGTAGTACAGGAACGACGAGTCCTGTCGCATCGGGGCATAGGTGTTTGCCGGATAATTCGCAGGTGCCTCGTTGTTTCCGAACAGGATGATTACGCCTTGGGCTACGAATTTCTTCAGTTCGGCACGGCGTGCAATATAAGTTTCTTTATTAAACATAAATCTTTTAATTATTCAATTTTGATGCAAAGATACATATTTTTTTAGACATAAAGTATATAAAGACTTGTTTTTTATGTTTCTTTTGTTCTTTTGTCTCGAAAATAATGAGTACCCTTGACTTCGTCGAAGATAGGCTGCATCTCAGAAAAACTCAAATAAATTTGGTTTTTCGCTCGATTTGCACTATCTTTGCACACGATTTTTGAAATAAGTACAAATGGGAAAAGTAATTTTGACTGGTGACCGTCCCACCGGGAAACTCCACTTAGGACACTATGTTGGCTCTTTGCGCCGTCGTGTCCAGTTGCAGAATGCGGGCGATTATGACCGTATGTTCGTGTTTATGGCCGATGTACAGGCTCTTACGGATAATGCTGACAATCCAGAGAAGATCCGCCAGAATATTATAGAAGTGGCCCTCGACTACCTCGCTGCAGGACTGGATCCTGAGAAATGCGTGCTCTTTATCCAGAGGCAGATTCCTGAACTGGCAGCGTTGACCACTTATCTGATGAACCTGGTCTCCGTCAGTCGTGTTCAGCGTAATCCGACGGTGAAGACGGAGGTGAAGATGCGTGGTTTCGAGGGTGAGAGTATTCCCCTCGGTTTCTTCTGCTATCCGGTGTCACAGGCTGCCGATATCACACTCTTCAAGGCTACGACCGTGCCAGCCGGTGAGGATCAAGAACCGATGCTGGAGGTCACCCGTGAGTTGGCCCGTCGTTTCAATCAGATCTATGCCCCAGTGCTGGTAGAGCCCAATATCCTTCTGCCAGAGAACCTGACGGCCCGTCGCCTGCCAGGTACTGATGGTAAGGAGAAGATGTCGAAGTCGTTGGGTAACTGCATCTACCTATCAGACTCAGCCGATGAGGTATGGCAGAAGGTTCGTTCAATGTATACTGACCCTGAGCACGTGAACTTGAATGATCCGGGTCATGTGGAGGGTAACGCTGTGTTCACCTATCTTGATGCCTTCTCTACAGATGAGGACTTTGCAACGTTCTGGCCTGAGTATCAGAATCTTGACGAGTTGAAGGATCATTACCGTCGTGGTGGTCTGGGAGATATGAAGTGCAAGAAGTTCCTGAATCAGGTGCTGAATCAGTTCCTAGAGCCGATGCGCGTGCGTCGTACTGAGTTCGAGAAGGATATCCCTGAGATCTACAATATCTTGAAGAAGGGTACGGAACAGGCCCGTGAGGTCGGTGCCCAGACAATGGATGAGGTGCGTAAAGCCATGCGGATAGACTATTTTAACGACACCGAGTTGATTAGGCAACAAGCAGAGAGATTTGCTAATAAATAATATGAATCCCCGCCAATCGGCGGGGATTCATTATTTCAGCAGGTCAGGACGGAGGCGGCGGGTGCGCTCCATGGCCTGTTCGAATTCCCATTCACGGATCTTGGCCTCGTTGCCACTGAGAAGGATCTCGGGCACCTTCCAACCTTTGTAGTCGGCAGGACGTGTGTAGATGGGGGCAGCGAGGATATCGTCCTGGAAACAGTCGGAGAGGGCAGACTGTTCGTCGCCGATGACCCCAGGTACCACACGGACGATGGCGTCGGCAATCATGGCAGCCACAAGTTCGCCACCAGTCAGTACAAAGTCGCCAATAGAAATCTCACGTGTGATGAGATGATCGCGGATGCGCTGGTCGATACCTTTATAATGGCCGGCGAGGATGATGAGGTTACCTTTCAGTGATAGTTCGTTGGCGATATGTTGGTCGAAACGCTCTCCATCGGGTGATGTGAAGATCACTTCGTCGTATTCGCGTTCAGCCTTCAGGGCTGTGATGCAACGGTCGATAGGTTCGCACTGCATGACCATGCCAGCGGAACCACCATAGGGATAATCGTCAACGCGGCGCCACTTGTCGAGGGTGTAGTCACGCAGGTTATGCAGGCGTATCTCTGCCAGTCCTTTCTTCTCAGCCCTTGCGAGGATGGACTCATGGACGAATCCTTCCAGCATTTCGGGCAATACGGTGATGATATCTATTCGCATTCGTAATAAGCTTTGATTCTGTCAATATATTCTTCGCCTTTGCGGCGGCCGATGTCGTAGACACGGCGCATCTCGTCGGGGTCGTGAGAGATATGTCCGATGGGCAGTTTGGCATCTGGACGAATCACGAGGCAGCGGCCTTCGTGTTCTGCCTGACGGACATATTCGAGTTGTTGGTTGTACATCAGATGACGCTTATCCATGGCCTCAATCATCTGAGGATATTTTCTGAGCCCAATCCTTATCAGTGGCATCAGACGGTTATGTTCCTTGACGAAGCCTTCAGGCTGGGTCAAGATGACTACGTTACGCTCGTAGCCAATTCTCTCGAAATATTCGAGAGGGATGGAATCGGCCACACCCCCATCGAGCACCTTCCAGCCATCGAGTTCTACTATTCTGGAGGCAACAGGCATCGAGGCAGATGCGCGGATCCAGTCGTAGGTGACAGGTTCACATCTTGTTAGTTCCTTATAGACAGGCTTGCCCGTTTCGACATCCGTGCAGACTGCAATGAACTGCATCGGGTTTTCGTCGAAGGCCTTGTTGTCGAAAATGTCGAGTTGTGTCGGCATCGTATGATAGCCGAACTCCGCATTATAAAGGTCACCCGTCTTCAGCCATGACTGCCAACTGCAGAAGCGTTTGTCGCGCGCGAACCTTATATTATATCTGATGGCCCTTCCAGGTTGTCTTGACTTGTAGTTGCAGCCGAAAGCCGCTCCGGCAGACACACCTATCAAGCCGTCGGGCTCAACACCAGCTTCCATCATCACATCGATGATTCCACAAGTAAAGAGTCCGCGCATGGCACCGCCTTCGAGTACAAGTCCTTTCTTCATGGCTGCAAAGTTACTATTTTTTTTTGTTCGTACAAAAAAAAGTTGTAATTTTGCAGCCGAAATAAGAGAATAGCAAATATGACGAACGACGAGTTGATGTCCAAGACCATCAGTAACCTGAGGTTTCCACTTGCGGTGGTTGTGGTAATGGAGCACTTCAATTTTGTAAATAATGACAGAGGCTTCAGTATCCATGGAGTGATGTATGGTCAGCATATGCCAGACTATCTAAAGTTTCTGATCAATTATCCTGGTATGACGTTGGTTACGATGGGTGTGCCCCTATTCTTTTTTATTGCAGGCTATCTATTTTTTTATGGTAAGTCTTTTAATTTCGAGGTCTATAAGGAAAAATTGAAGAAACGTTTTCATTCTCTCTTTATTCCTTATATGATGTGGAATACTATTGCCATCTTGATGATAGCTATCAGATTTTTGCCTATTTTTAAGAGCATTTTGCCTGGTATGGACGAGGTAAAGTTGAACCTGACATTATCAGGTTTAATCAATACTTATTTCGACTACTTCCATAATGAAGGTCTTTTCATCTATCCATATGAGACGCTTAAAACGACAATCATGCCTATTGATGCACCGTTGTGGTTTGTGCGTGATCTGATGTCTGCAGTCATCATCTCGCCTATACTTTATTGGTTGATCAAGAAGTTGAGATTTTATGCTGTAGTGATATGGGGACTCTTTGCTTATGTTATATCACCGATAGTCGCTCCTAATGGTACCTATCTTGGAATGCTACTAGATGCATGCTTTTTCTTTTCATGGGGTGCTTATTATAGTATCAATAAGAAGAATCTTGTAACAGAAATGCGCAAGTTGAAGGTGATACCATATATATATGTCCCCTTGTCTCTTTTAGACACATATCAGCAAAATCACAGTATGCTTGTACATTATGGCGCGGTTCCTTTTGGTGTTATTACAGCCATTATTTTCATGTCGTATTTGCTGGAAAAGGGTAAGATTAAAGAGAATCGTCTGCTATCGGATAGTAGCTTCTTTTTGTTCTGTATGCACATGATTATCATGTGGGAGTTGGGCAAGGCTGTGTTTATGATGCTTCATCTTGGAGATGAGCCCTTCACGCTGTTCCTGTTCTTTTTCGGAATCGTGACCTTGACTATTCTTGTATGTCTGGTAACGTATGTCATTCTAAACAGATATGTTCCGAAGTTCTGTCGTCTTTTAACCGGAGGCCGCTGATGAATAGGATTGGGATTATATGCAGTCTTCTGTTGGCAGTGATGAGTGTCTGGGGGCAGACATTCACGGATACGAAATGCCTGTCTCTGATGGATGTGCCGTTGGAGGGTCCCGATACGGTTTTTGTACCAGCTTTTGAGTCCGTTGGATTTACCAGGATTACGCCGGACGATCCTGAACCTGGCACATATTACTTTGCAGGTAACTTCTATGGCATCAAGTCGAATCTGACTGTAACGGTGGATGATGAGACCCACCTGTTGTTGGAGGTGATGGTGACCTGTGGTCCTTATCATACCCGGGCGATGTACGATAAGAACCAGAAATACTTGATACAGAAACTTCAGCGCGAGTGGGGTAATTTCAAGGCCAAGGGTGATGGCTCGCTCTATCTGTTGAACGACTATGGTTATATCCAGCAGTCACAGGTACTACATGAGAACGGTTCAAACTCCATCCGCTATTATTACCTGAACTCTGCGCCCTATTATAAGGATGTGGCAAATCTGGGTATGAAAGGTTTTGTACAGGAGGTGATAACGGATAACCCTGTGGCAGAAAACAATATCGAGCATTTCGACCAACAAGGCAAGCTTGAAGGTCATGATCTGATAGACCGCGTCTATAATCAGGCAGGCTATCTGATACGAGCTGCCATGTTGGAAAAGACGGGAGAGAAGAGTCTGTTGACTTATGAGTATGACCATGAGAACAATCTGAAACGTCGTACGCTTGTGAATATGGCTTCAGGGATCAAGTCGGTGAATGAGTACAAGTACAACAGCGACAATGAGATCTCTCAGCAGAGTCAGAAGGTGTTCAACAAGGAGAACGAGTGTGTCCTTTCTATCACAATGAAGAACAACTATGAGGAACACGACGATAACGGTAACTGGACCAAGAACACGCTGAGCCTTACTTATTGGGAGAAGGACCAGCGCGCTCAGATGGCTACCGTTCACCAGACACGGACTATTTCTTATTGGGACGAGGAGTAATATCCAGGCAGTACCTAGGCGCTACCTAAGAGGTCCTAGACTATCCTAGAAGGGATAGAAATTCTTCCTCAGACAGGATTTTGATGCCGAGCTTTTCGGCTTTTTGGAGTTTTGAGGGTCCCATGTTCTCGCCGGCAAGGATGAAGGAGGTCTTGCTGCTGATGCTGCCTACGTTCTTGCCGCCATTCTGTTCAATGATGGCTTTATACTCATCGCGGCTATGATGGGTGAAGACTCCGCTGATGACGATGCTCTGCCCGGAGAGTTTGTCACTGGTCTGAGCCGTCTGAGTCTCAGAGAGTTCCATCTGGAGGCCGTAGTTGCGCAGACGGTTAACAATTTCCAGATTCTTCTCGTCGTTGAAATAGGTGATGATGCTTTTAGCCATTACCTCACCGATGCCTTCGATCTCCTGTAACTCCTCAATTCCTGCGTTCATCAGTGCATCGATATTCTTGAAGTGACGGGCGAGGAGACGGGCAGATGTCTCACCGACAAATCGAATGCCAAGAGCAAAGACGACGCGCTCGAAGGGCACCTCCTTGGAGGCTGTGATGCCGTTGACGATGCGCTGTGCCGACTTCGTGCGTGAACCGTCGCCGTTGATCTGTTGTACATCAATGGTGTAGAGATCAGCCACATTGTGGATGAGCCCCTGACGGAAATAGTCGTCGATGGTCTCGGGACCGAGAGAGTCGATATTCATGGCCTTGCGGGCAATGAAATGCTCGATACGTCCTTTAATCTGTGGTGGGCAGCCCGTATCGTTGGGACAGTACCAAGCAGCCTCACCTTCATACCTGACAAGTGGTGTGCCACATTCAGGACACCGTTTAATGAACTGTACGGGTTGTGCAATAATTGGTCGTTGGTCGATATCGACCCCGACAATCTTCGGGATAATCTCACCACCTTTCTCCACATAGACGTAATCACCTATGTGCAGGTCGAAACTCTTGATGAAATCCTCGTTGTTCAAAGTGGCGCGCTTGACGGTGGTACCTGCGAGTTGTACAGGATCCATATTGGCCACAGGTGTGATAGCTCCTGTGCGTCCCACCTGATAGGTCACTTCATTCAATCGCGTGCAAACACGTTCGGCCTTGAATTTATAAGCGATGGCCCAACGTGGGCTCTTCGCTGTGAATCCAAGCGAGCGCTGTTGGCGTAGGGAATTGACTTTCAGGACAATGCCATCTGTGGCTACTGGCAGGTTCTTACGTTCCGTATCCCAGTAATTGATGTAGTCGTATATCTCCTGCAGGGTCTTCACCTTCTTCATGCCCTCGCTGATCTTGAAGCCCCATTGACTGGCCACTTCCAGATTCTCGTAATGACCTTCAGCAGGCAGTTCTTCTCCCAGCAGATAATACAGGTATGCATCGAGCTGACGGCTGGCCACGAGACTCGATTTCTGGCTTTTCAGTGTGCCGCTGGCCGCATTTCGTGGGTTGGCAAAGAGTGGCTCTTCCGCTTCCTCACGTTCCTTGTTGAGTTTCTCAAACACAGCCCAAGGCATGAGGATCTCACCGCGGATCTCAAACTCATGTGGGTAGGAAGGGGCAGCAAAGAGATCATTGCTTGCTGGTGGTGTCAGAACCAGAGGTATCGATCGGATAGTCTTCACATTTGCAGTCACATCATCCCCATGTACACCATCACCACGGGTCACGGCCTGAGTCAGTCTGCCATCCACGTATGTCAGAGAGATTGACAGGCCATCATATTTCATTTCGCAGCAGACTTCGAAGTCCTCGCCCGCCAGACCTTTCTTGACACTTTCGTACCAGTCGGCCACATCCTGTTCGTTATAGGTGTTAGCCAATGAGAGCATCGGGTATTTGTGCGTTACCTGTTGAAATTCCTCATTCAGATCGCTGCCCACACGTTGGGTAGGCGAGTTGGGATCAGCCATTTCCGGGTGTTTGGCTTCTAGGTCCTGGAGTTCATGCATCATGAAGTCAAACTCCTGGTCGCCGATTGTCGGCTGATTCAGTACGTAGTAACGGTAGTTATGTTCGTGCAATTCCTTGCGTAACTGTTCTATTCTTAAGATTTCATCCATAGCTTGTATTGATTTTTGCTGCAAAGATACACAAAAAAAGTGAAAAGCGATTCACTTTTCACTTTTCACTTTTCACTTTTCACTTCTTTTACCAGTGTCCGCCTCCAGGACCATTGTTTGGAAAGTTGCCTCCACCACCCATGCCTCCCATGGATCCACTGATACTGGTGCTAGCTGTTACGTCAACTGACTGACTGCCGCTGCCGATCGTGCAACCAGTAGTAAGGTTGTAGAACGAAGTCCCTCCAGTGACTTCACAACCAGAGCGCAGTGTGTAGCTGTTGCCACTCTTGAAAGAAGGAGATGAAATCATCAGTGCCGTTCCGGTGTTTTTATCAGGTGTGGTATAGACGAGGATGGCCTTCGAACCATCGAGTACGCCTACGGTTGTTCCCGTCTGAGCTGATACGGCGATGCTGGCCTGTTTTGATGAAGAGTCGATGGCCTGTAAACCTCCACCTACCGCGATCACGGTTCCTCCGTTAATGTAGGCTCTGTACTGCTCAGCTGCATCCAGTCCGCATTCCGGTTGTCCAGCACCTTCGGCAATCACCACGCCACCATTGATATAGAGGTTCTTATTGGCATCGATACCATCGTTGTTGTAGCTGTGGGCATAGACATAGCCGCCATCGATATAGAGGTTGCCTGCCGAGTTGATGGCATCATCGTAGCTATAGCTCTCCACTGTACCAGCCTCGATGTGGATTTCGCCTTTACTCTCAATGCCTTCCGTTCCGTCGCCAGAACCTTCGAGGCGTACCTGGGTCTGTCCGCCTTTGAAAGTGATGTTGCCATTGGCTTTGATGCCCTTGGGTGATACGCTTCCCTTCGAATCCTTCTGGCGTTTGCCAGTGGTAATGATGCGGATGACACCGTCGTTGATATAGATCTGATCATCGCAGTTGATACCTTTTCCGCCAGTGCCTGTCGACATAATGTTCAGTTCACCGCCATTGATATTCACGACACTGTCGGCCTTGATACCTGAGCATGCAGAGTAGTCCCTGTCGTCCTCGTCGTATTCATAGCCTCCGCTGGTGAGAATGGTGGTACGTCCACCGTCGATGCGTATCTCGCCATCAGTTGAGATACCTTTGTCGGCTGTGCCGGTCACGTTGATGTTGATGACGCCTCCTGTTACGATGACCGTATCGTTGCCACGGATACCATTACCAGATGAAGCATCTACGAAAATGTTACTCTTAGGCATGGTGCGTACATAGTCGTCGCTACGGATACCAGCCTTGCAGTTGGCGTCGACCTCGAGATAGCCGCTGCCGCTGAAGATCAGTTGTCCTTCACTAAAGAAGCAGGCCTTCATGTCCTCATTGTCGGTAGCA
>JAEEGL015994396.1_pt1 | contig 11099 bp, 7 predicted proteins | sample 9134231 | NCBI WGS metagenome assembly JAEEGL01 (sample SAMN16246548, study PRJNA631951) | gut metagenome | biome: gut microbiome; feature: rumen; material: fiber-attached | host: Bos | place: Iran: Karaj | collected 2018-10
GCCGGTGCTGTTATATCAGCTGAACCGGGCATCTATCTGCCCGGTAGATTCGGCGTCAGGATAGAAGATGTCATTTATATCACTGAGAATGGGTGCGTTGATATAACTGAATTGCCCAAAGAACTCATAATACTGTAATTTAAACTTGCAAAAGTCACAGATATGGGTTAAAATCAAGTGTCAAAGAAAACAGCCAAATAGGAGGATTATCATATGATCACAGCAGGCGATTTCAGAAACGGCGTGACCTTTGAACTGGACGGCAAAGTAATGCAGGTCGTGGAGTTCCAGCACGTCAAACCCGGCAAGGGAGCGGCATTCGTACGCACCAAGATGAAGAACGTCATCACCGGAGCTGTCACCGAGACCTCGTTCAATCCTACCGACAAGTTTGAGAACGCTACAGTTGAACGCCGCACCATGGAATACAGCTACAACGACGGTAATCTTTACTATTTCATGGATATGGAGACCTACGAGCTCGAACCCATCGACGCAAGCATGCTTGGCGACAATTTCAAGTTTGTAAAGGAAAACATGGAGTGCACGCTATACTCCTATAAGGGAAAGGTATTTAACGTAGAACCTCCCACGTTCGTGGATCTCGTCGTTACCCAGACCGATCCCGGTTTTGCTGGCAATACTGCAACAAACGTTACGAAGCCGGCTACGCTTGAGACCGGTGCTGAAGTCAAAGTCCCGCTCTTCATAAACGAAGGGGACAAGGTCCGCATCGACACCCGCGTGGGCGAGTATCTCGAGCGTTCAAAAAGCTGACGTTATAAACCGCGCACTGTGAGCGATAATGATAATAACAGCATAAAGGAGGATACTATCATGACTGTCTCTGAAAAAGTTGCGTATATCAAAGGCCTTGCCGAGGGACTCGGCATAGACGGCGAATCAAAGCAGGGGAAGCTCTTCAAGGCGATCATCGACGTACTGGAGGACATAGCTTTCGAGCTGGAAGATATCAATGAAAGCGTAGAAGAAGTCGGCGAGGGTCTTGACGCCGTTTCCGACGATCTCTCCGATGTAGAGGAATTCGTCTTCGGACCCGACGAGTGCGATGATGACGAGTGCTGCTGTGACGACGATGACGAGGATGACGACGATGAGGAATCCGAATACGGCGTTACCTGCCCAGCATGCGGAGCAGAGATCGAAGTCAGCGACGAGGACATAGATGCAGGCGAGATGGATTGTCCCGCTTGCGGCGAGCACCTCGAGTTCGAGTTCGACGATGATGACGAAGAAGACGAGGACGAAGAGGACGACGACTGATACTAAGAACTGACTGTATTGACGTAATATCCGGACCGGCAGGAACAATGACCTGCCGGTCCTATTTTTACATTAAAGAAACGCCCCGCTTCTCAGCGGGGCGTTATCCAGTACGTTGTGAGACTTCGTATAAATGCTTTACGCTCAGGCGGTCTTTTTCTGCGTGCCCTTGATGATGAAGAGCACGATGATCATGATTATGATACCGGCAGGCATCGAGATCCAGAAGCTCTTTGTAAAGCCTGCTATAATGAAGCAGACGAATGAAACCGCTGCAACTGTTATCGAATAGGGTAGCTGTGTTGATACGTGGTTAACGTGATCACACTGTGCGCCGGCGGAAGACATGATCGTCGTGTCGGAGATCGGTGAGCAGTGGTCGCCACAGACCGCGCCAGCAAGGCAGGCGGAGATTCCGATTATCATAAGCGGGCTTGAAGCGGGGAATATCGCAGTGACGATCGGTATCAGGATTCCGAAAGTGCCCCAGGAAGTTCCCGTAGCGAAAGCAAGGACACATGCGACAAGGAATATAACGGCAGGAAGCATGTTGACAAGGCCCTGAGCAGCGCTGTCCATGAGACCGAAAACGTATTCGCTTGCACCGAGAAGACCGGTCACGGACTTGAGCGCGATTGCGCAGGAAAGGATCAGGAGTGCGGGGACCATCGCAATGAAGCCCTTAGGCAGGCAGGCCATCGCTTCTTTGAAAGTTATGAGCTTGCGGCAGATGAGGTATATCATTGTGATGATAAGCGCTATGAGCGTGCCCCAGGGGAGACCGACGGAAGCGTCGGTAGCACCGAAGGCGTCCACGAAAGTCTCGCCGGAGAAGAATCCGCCGACATAGATCATGCCGATTATGCAGAAGACTACGAGAAGGATGATCGGGATTATCAGATCGAAGACGCGTCCGTTAGGATGACCTTCAAGAGCTTCTGTATCCTCGTGCTTCTCACCGGAGAAGAGATCACCGTTTACGGCGTTGAACTCATGTGTGCGCATCGGTCCGTAATCGAATTTCATCAGGATAATGGCTATGATGAAAACGAAGGTCAGCAGTGAATAGAAGTTGTAGGGGATGGCACGGACGAAAAGTTCGATGCCGGTATACTCCGCTTCATCGACCATACCGGAGACCGCGGCCGCCCAGGAAGAAATAGGAGCTATCATGCAGACGGGAGCCGCCGTAGCGTCTATTATGTAAGCGAGCTTGGAGCGTGAGATCTGGTGACGGTCAGTAACGGGACGCATGACACTGCCGACTGTAAGACAGTTGAAATAGTCGTCGACAAAGATAAGTATGCCGAGCACGAAAGTCGCGAACAGAGCTCCGGCCTTTGTCTTGATGTTTCTTTCGGCCCATCTTCCGAATGCCTGTGAGCCGCCCGCCTTGTTGATGAGGGCGACCATCGTGCCGAGAAGTATGAGGAACATGAAAATACCGATGTTCCAGGCGTCGGCAAGACCGGCCAGGAAACCTTCGTTGATGATGGTGTCGAGAGTTTTGACGACGTTGAAGTTGGAATAGAACAGAGCGCCGACAAGGATACCGACAAAGAGCGCTGAATAAACTTCCTTAGTGATAAGCGCTAGTACGATGGCTATGATCGGAGGAACAAGAGCCCAGAAAGTAGAGTACATGTTGCTTACGTACTCTTCGCCGTCATCAGCAGCAAATGCGGTCACAGTAAGCATTGCGCAAATTAGCACGGCTACTGCTATAAAGATGACGAGTTTTTTCTTGCGTGACATAAAAACACCCCTCATAAGAATTGCCTGTGGATTATTCACAAGCGTGAACTTACCATAGGCAAATCTGCAAGGGATGTGTTACCGATGATAGCTCTCCACGCAAGTGACAGACGGCTGCATGTTCTGCAGACGGCCAGGTACAAGGCTCACAGGCAGAGCCTCGCCCTTCGGCGGTGATCCCTTTCACGCGGAACAGCTGCCTGGCTTTGTTCCGCGGTACTGATGATGACCGCACCTCTATCATGTCTTTCGATTAACGAAAACACGATATTAAATTAATGATACTTTAGCACATTAACGCGATTGTGTCAATAAGTCTGGGAGGACAGCTGCAGCGCTTTGGCAAGATTGAAATAAGATGTCATATATGGTATTATCCAAATGAAAAAAGAGAAAGGAGACAGATTAATGGATGAGCTGGACAGCCTCAACGTACGGTATATCAAAGGCGTCGGGGAAGCGCGGGCAAAGTCTTTCGAAAGACTGGGCGTAAGTACTCTCCGTGATCTCGTTTCCTATTTTCCGCGTGCTTATGAAGACCGGACCTTATTTCGTGATATCGGCAGCCTGATATTCGGCGAGAACGCGTGTGTTTGCGCGATAGTAGCGACACAGCCAAGGCTTTCACATGTGCGAAAGGGCATGGATCTGCTGAAGTTCCGTGTCGTAGACGGCGCCGATTCGATGGACGTTACTTTCTTCAATCAGCCGTACCGCCGTGATTCTATACATCTTGGCGAATCATTTGTGTTTTACGGACGTGTAGGAGGCAGGATAGGACGACCGGAGATGGTAAATCCTGTGATGGAACCGGAGAATGCTGCCGGCCAAATGACCGGCCGAATAATGCCGATCTACCGCCTTACATCGGGACTTACCCAGAACTTTGTTGCAAAAGCGGTCCGAAGCGGTCTGGACGCATGTAAGGAACTGTACCCCGACATACTCCCAGCACGTGTCAAAGAGGAGAACAATCTCTGTTCGGCGGGATTTGCCTATGAGAACGTCCACTTTCCTAAGGACACTGGTTCCCTTGAGATAGCCAGACGCAGACTTGTATTCGAAGAGCTGTTCGCGCTTTCAGCGGCAATGAGGCTAATGCGCGGCAGGAGGATGGTTCAGAGCGGTATCATGCTTCCGTCGTGCGATATGAAGCCATTTTACGATTCTCTCCCGTTTGCACTTACCGGTGCGCAGAGACGGGCAGTCGAAGAGGCGATCGCTGACATGACTGACGGCGATACGCCCATGAACCGTTTGCTGCAGGGCGACGTTGGTTCGGGAAAGACTGTAGTTGCCGCCGCATGCTGCTATGCGGCCTGGCGTGCCGGCAGACAGTCGGCATTCATGGCGCCGACCGAGATCCTTGCCGATCAGCATTTCAAATCACTTTCAGCCATGCTCGGCTCCATGGGTATGAATATCGATATTTTGAAGGGAAGCATGACAGCTAAACAGAAACGTGAAGCACGCGAAAAGCTTGCATCCGGCGCTACAGATCTGGTTATCGGAACGCACGCCCTTATTTCTGAAGATGTGGAGTTTTCTGATCTGGCGCTGGTGGTGACCGACGAACAGCACAGGTTCGGCGTGGATCAGAGGTCGGAACTTACGAAAAAAGGGGACAGGCCCCACGTGCTCGTAATGTCTGCAACGCCTATTCCAAGAACACTGGCGCTCATCATCTACGGTGATCTCGACGTCTCGATAATCGATGAACTGCCGCCCGGCAGGCAGAAGGTCGACACATTTGCCGTCGGTGAAGATATGCGTGAGCGTATAAACAGGTTCATAAGAAAGCTCGTAGCAGAAGGACGGCAGGTATATATTGTCTGCCCGATGGTGGGAGAGCCTGACGCCGAGCATGAACCGGACGCGCCGGAGAACATCAAGGCGGCTGAGGAATACGCAAAAAAGCTCCGGGACGAAGTATTCCCGGATCTTCGTGTGGCTATCATCCACGGAAAAATGAAACCATCTGCAAAAGATCAGACAATGACCAGTTTTGCAGCAGGTGAAACGGATATACTCGTCGCCACCACCGTCATAGAGGTTGGTGTCGATGTTCCAAACGCAGCGCTCATGGTAGTTGAGAATGCTGACCGTTTCGGCCTGTCACAGCTCCATCAGCTGCGCGGACGCGTCGGACGGGGAAAGCATAAATCATACTGTGTGCTTTTCCAGGGCGGCGGAGGCGATATCGCTAAAGAACGCCTTAAAGTCATGTGTGAAACGAACGACGGATTCAAGATCGCAGAGGAGGATCTGAAACTGCGGGGCCCCGGAGATTTCTTCGGTTCCCGACAGCACGGCCTTCCTGAGATGCATATCGCGGACATCGCGGGCGATATGGACGTATTGAAACAGGCTCAGGACGCGGCTAAACGTGTTATTGACGAGGATCCAGATCTGTCAGATCCGGAAAACAGGAGACTGAACGAACACATCGAAAGAATGTTCGGGAAGCTTGCATCAAGATTAAACTGATAACGATAAATACAAAGGCGGCTGCATAAGATGCAGCCGCCTATTTCTTCAAATTCAGCCTTTTACAAGGGGGTCAAGGAAATCAAAGATGATGCTCGTATAAGGCTCGTCGTCGTATCTGGTGTCAGCATGTTCGCATTCAGGACTGATGACTAGTTTTACTCTGTCCGGACCTGCGATGCTTTTAATCTTCTCTGCAAGACGTACGGACTGCTGATAAGGTACTTTTGAGTCGTACTGCCCATGGAGGATGAGTACAGGAGGGATATCCTTATGAACGCTGTATATAGGACTTGCGAAAGCGAACATTCGGAGTGAATCGTCTACATTAAAGCCCATGAGAGCGTTCGCGGGGCCGGGAGCATCGGATTTCAGTTTGTCCGCACGGTCATAGCCCGACTCATCGTAATCGCGCCGCATGTTACGGAAATCTGTAGGTGCGAACTGATCTACTACTGCTCGTATGTTGCAGACCGGGCCCAGAGGAGCACCTTCAAAAGCGGGGACGCCCTGTGTGAAGACAGCCATCAGCATGAGCTGCGCTCCGGCGGATGCGCCGGTGAGTGCAACGCGATCGGTATCAAGCGAATACTCACTGCCGTGCTGCGCGCACCAGCGCATCGCGGCTTTGACGTCGAACAGGTTTTCAGGGTAGTGGACGTCGGGGAGCAAACGGTAACCGACACTTACGACGGCATAGCCACGGTCAAGACCGGGAATAAAAGTCTTTATTTGTGAATCGGATTTGTCGCCTACGGACCAGGCTCCGCCGTGTACGTAGATTATCGTGGGGAAGGGACCGTCGCCTTCATTCGGCAGATATATATTCAGTTTCTGCATGCAGTCGCTGCCGTAGGGAATATCCATATACTTGCGCAATATTCCCGAAGTGTCGAGAAGACGGCCCTTTTGGATAGTTTCGAGTAGCATCTGTTCAGCGCGGTTCATTTTTCATCCTCACTTCCTGAGACTATAAGTGAACGTAAATTGAGGTATTGAATCAAACTTTTCCAGTTGGAATTATATCATCACTGTAAATAAAATGCTTAACGAATATTTCGCGGGAACATGTTCGTTTTTTTGTTATTTTCACAGCGATAAAGGACCATAATGATCGATTTATCGTTTAATTGCCGTAATGATTTCCAAGGTTGAATCTAAACCTTGTTAAGTATATGTGGACAAGGTTGTCCCGTAGTGGTAAAATCGACTGAAATATATTCGGGGGCGAACGATGGAAGCGGCGGTACTGATCATCTTCGCCGCTGCGCTCGTTTCATGCGTTGCGGCGGATATTTCCGTTCTGTATGCGATGGTGGCAGGTTATGCACTTTTTTTCGCATACGGAATCATAAAAAAGCACAGCGTCAGGGATATGCTCCGTATGTCTCTGAAAGGAATGAACACGGTAAAGAGCATCCTTGTTGTATTTCTGCTGATAGGAGTCCTCACCGCTATGTGGCGTTCGTCAGGTACTATCCCGATGATAATCTGCAGCGCTGCGGAGCTAGTAAGGCCCGCGTTTCTTCTTCCAGCTGTATTTCTCATAAACTGTCTTGTGTCGCTTCTGATAGGGACGTCGTTCGGGACCGCTGCAACTGTCGGAACGATCTGTATGGCGATAGGCAGGACCGCCGGTATCAGTCCCTTATTACTGGGAGGAGCCATTCTGGCCGGAGCGTTTTTCGGCGACCGCTGTTCGCCGATGTCGACGAGCGCGCATCTGGTATGCGAACTTACAGATACGGATATATACGGAAATATAAAGAATATGATAAGAACAGCTGTGGTTCCGTTTGTTCTGTCCTGTGTGATTTACGGCGCGATAGGTCTTCTCTATGCAGGCGCGGAGTTTTCCACCGAAGCGCTCGATATACTGCGTAACGGTTTTAATATGCACTGGATACTGATTGTGCCGGCTGCCCTGATAATAATCATGTCCCTTATGCGGATCAATATCAGGTGGGTCATGCTGGTGAGCATCGTTATTTCCGCGGTTCTGAGTCTTACGGTGCAGGATGCTAAACCGGGGGAGATCCTCAGATCGATGATAACAGGCTATCATGCGCCTACTCCGGATCTCGCTTCTATGCTTGACGGCGGCGGACTTATCTCTATGGTAGAGGTTTCGCTCATCGTTCTTATCTCCGCTTCGTATTCTGGCATCTTTGACGGTACGGGGATGATAGACGGACTAAAAGAGCGTACTGCTGCGATATCGAGGAAAGCTTCGACTTATGCGGCAACTTTTGCCGCAGGCATACTGGCCGCACTTATCAGCAGTAATCAGACGCTTGCGATAATAATGACGAAACAGCTTTGTTCGGACAATTACAGAATGCCGTCTGAACTTGCTTTAGACCTTGAAGATTCTGCGGTTGTAATGTCTCCGCTTGTGCCGTGGTCTATAGCGTCAGCGGTACCGCTTTCGGTAGTCGGGGCGCCTTCGATGGCCGTTGCCGCCGCCTTTTATCTTTATCTTCTCCCGCTAACACGGCTTCTGCGAGCAATCAAGAAACGGAAATAAGCCTGATGATCAACGAAAATGTCCATTTAACTGAGCTTTATTGTCATTTTTACTTGAAATCGGCAGTTATAAGATATATATTAAGGATATTAATAAGGTTCGATACAGTATAGCAATTCTTAATATTTTAGGAGGAAAAGATATGGGAACATTTCTTATCAAGAAGACGAAGACCGGCATAAAGTTCGATCTTAAGGCCGGCAACGGTGAAGTCATCGCGACATCTGAGGTCTATTCTGCTGCAGCTTCCTGCAAAAACGGTATTGCCAGCGTTCAGAAAAATGCTCCTATTGCTGCCGTAGAAGATCAGACAAAAGAAGGCTATGCGGTTCAGAAGCACCCGAAATTCGAGATCTATCTCGATAAAGCCGGCGAGTATCGTTTCCGCCTGAAGGCTACAAACGGCCAGATAATCGCTGTCAGCGAGGGTTACAAGGCAATGGCGGGCTGCACCAACGGTATTGAATCCGTAAAGAAGAACGCTGCCGACTCGAAGATCGTTGTCGAGGAATGATCATCAGAATAACTCTTAAGCATCGCCGCCCCGTATGTTCGTAACATACGGGGCGGAGTTTTTTGGACTATAAAGCTTTTCGATGCGTTAAGTTCGTTCTCCGGAGAGAAGGTTCTCTTTAGCTGCTGAAAGCATGAGCATTATCCTGTTCAACTGATTTACTTCGCTTGCTCCGGGATCATAATCGACAGCAACGATATTTGCGCACGGGTAGCGCTTCCTGAGCATTTTTATTACGCCTTTTCCGACTATGTGATTGGGCAGGCAGGCGAACGGTTGTGCGCAGACGATATTGAGAGCTCCGGAATTTAGAAGCTCGGCCATCTCGCCGGCAAGGAACCACCCTTCACCATACTGGTTTCCGATGGACAGGAAAGGTTCAGCAAGCTGCGCTACCTTTTCGATGGGCATCGGAACATCGAATCGTCGGCTCCTTTCAAGAGCCTTCAGCGCCGGTGATCTGAGCTTTCGTACAAGGGGAACGGCAACGCGGGGGATCAGTTCTGATGTTATCTTTGCACCGAGATGCCTGTAGCGGTAACGTTTTTCATAGATACAGGAATTGATATAGTCCATGAGGTCCGGTACTACTGCTTCGCCGCCTTCATTCTCGATTAGTTCAACAAGATGGTTGTTGGCAAGGGGCATGTACTTGACAAGTATCTCACCTACGACACCTACACGGGGCTTGATCATATCCTCATGTATTGGAAGACTATCAAAATCCTCGACTATGCCCCTGCATATACCGGCATATGAAGAGCCGCCGTTCACGAGAGAATCGACGCATATACCGGTCCACTTTTTGCGAAGCAAGTCAGCCGAACCAGGCTCGATCTCATACGGGCGTACTCTTAACAGGCACCGCATCAGCAGGTCACCGTATACGACGCTGCGAAGCGCAGTCAGAAGGAGACCCGGCGTGAGACTGAAGCCCGAGTTCTTTTCCATACCGTTCACATTGAGCGATATCACTGGGATATGAGGGAGACCGGCGTTGACAAGAGCCCGTCTGATAAACCCTATATAGTTGCTGGCCCTGCAGCATCCGCCGGTCTGAGTCATTATTATCGCAAGCCTGTCGGTATCGTATTCACCTGATAGGACTGCGTCCATGATCTGGCCTATCGTAGTTATCGACGGGTAGCACGCGTCGTTGTTGACATACCGCAGTCCCGTGTCGACAGCATGTCTGTTGTCGTTATTGAGGACTACGATATTGTAACCGTATTTTCTGAAGACGGGCTCGAGGATATCAAAATGGATAGGACTCATCTGCGGCGCTATGATCGTATATCCCTGCTTTTTCATGTCCTCAGTGTATTCGATGCGTTTGAACGTGAGAGACTGTTTCAGAGGAGCAGGTGACTTATTTGAACGTATGCGCGCTGCCGCAAGAAGACTCCTTATCCGTATGCGTGCTGCGCCGAGGTTGCTGACCTCGTCGATCTTCAGAACAGTGTAGGAACGGCCTCGATTTTCAAGTATCTCGCAGACCTGATCAGTCGTTATCGCGTCGAGTCCGCAGCCGAATGAATTCAGTTGGACAAGCTCAAGATCGTCCCGCAGGGTAACGAATTCCGCCGCTGTGTACAGACGTGAATGGAAGACCCACTGATCGTTTACTCGGATAGGCCGCTGTGGTGTGAATACAACAGGCAGACTGTCCTCGCTCAGAACAGCGAGACCGTATGATGATATCATCTCCGGTATGCCGTGGTTTATCTCTGGATCGACGTGATACGGGCGTCCTGCCAGGACTATACCTTTTTTCCCGTTTTCTTCCATCCATCGGAGGACTCTTCCTCCTTCACAGCGTATGTCGTCTTTCGCTTTACGCTGTTCTTTCCAGGCAAGACGCGCGGCGGCGCGGACTTCTGCTGCAGGAATGTTCCATACATCGGCGCAGAGTTCTACGAGCCTTTTTTCTGCTACCTTTTCGTTAGTGAAAGCTATGAACGGCTGAATTAATCTGACCCGGCCGTCAGAGATCGCCTCGACATTGTTCTTGATATTCTCTGGGTAGCCGACAACGATCGGGCAGTTATAGGTATTCTGAGCGCCGGGAGTTTCACGGTATTCATAGTAAACGCTGGGATAAAAGATAGTGCTGATCCCGCTGTCGATAAGCCACTGAACGTGTCCGTGAGCAAGCTTTGCGGGGTAGCATTCAGATTCGGACGGTATAGATTCCATACCAAGTTCGTAGATCCTTCTGTCTGAAGCCGGAGAAAGCATGACAGAGAAACCCAGTTCACGGAAGAAAGTGGCCCAGTAGGGATAATTCTCATAAATGTTTAGAACACGGGGAATGCCGATGACGCCGCGGGGCGCTGCGGATTCATCAAGAGATTTATAATCAAAGATACGTGAGAATTTGTACTCGTACAGATTAGGGGCTTTTTCGGTGAGATTATCATTTCCGAGCCCTTTCTCACATCTGTTCCCGGATATATGACGTCTTCCTCCCGGGAATCTGTTGATCGTCAGAAGACAGTTGTTCTGGCATCTTCCGCAGCGTGCAGTCGCTGA
>JAEEGL016315539.1_pt1 | contig 11099 bp, 12 predicted proteins | sample 9134231 | NCBI WGS metagenome assembly JAEEGL01 (sample SAMN16246548, study PRJNA631951) | gut metagenome | biome: gut microbiome; feature: rumen; material: fiber-attached | host: Bos | place: Iran: Karaj | collected 2018-10
CTTGGCCACAGCGTAGGGACTATAGGGATGGAAAGGGGTGTTCTCGTTCTGCGGCACCTCCTCCACCTTGCCGTACAACTCCGAGGTCGAAGCCTGATAGATGCGGCATGTCTTCTCCAGATGACAGGCCCGCACCGCCTCCAGCACGCGCAGCACACCCGTGGCATCCACATCGGCAGTGAACTCCGGAGAATCAAAGCTCACCTGCACATGGCTCTGCGCCGCAAGGTTATAAATCTCATCGGGGCGAACCTTGTCAACCACCTTCACTATTGACATCGAGTCGCCCAAATCAGCGTAGTGAAGGTGGAAATGAGGCTTCCCCTCCAGATGGGCGATGCGCTCGCGGAAATCCACCGAACTGCGGCGGATTATTCCGTGCACCTCATAGCCCTTTTCCAACAAAAACTCCGACAGGTAGCTCCCGTCCTGACCGGTCACACCGGTGATCAATGCAGTTTTCATGATTTAATGTGATTTGTATGTACGGTCTGAATAATTTATCATTTTTCAATATGCCGGATGGCCTCCATGTTGCCTGAAATGACCACCTGACCAGGGGACACGTATGTTTTTGCCGCTGTATTCATATTTCTATTATTTCACTGATATTGCAATCCACAAAAGGCACGATAGCTGTAGCCCATGCCATACCGACGCCAAAAGCACTAAGCAGCAGTTTCTTTTCTCCCGGCATCTTGTCCTTCAGCTCACTGACAATAGTAAGAGGAACTGAAACTGATGAGGTATTACCATATTTTTGGATAGTCCAAGGGATACGGTCTTTATCCAGCTTCAGCTTCTTTGCAATATAATTGTTGATAAATGCATTGGCTTGATGGAAGACATAATAATCCATCTGATGTATTTCTTCACCCGTTGCTGCCATCAATCGCTTAATGTCTTTGGGGACCTCGACGAGAACAAAGTTGAACACATCAGCACCATTTATGTAGCCATTTTCATCAGTTCGGATATTTCCATATTCGTCCACAACCTTTTCCTTAAGTGTTTCAATGGAACTCATGTTTCGATAACCACCACCCTTAATCATAATCAAGTCACAACGCGAACCGTCTGAGTTGAGTGAGAAATGACTTTCGCCAAACTTCTCATCCCGCTCTATCAATGCTGCCACGCCCGCATCGCCAAAGATAAATGCCTCTCGCCTGTCCTTGCGACTGTACACCTTTGAACGTGTCTCACCATCAAGAAGCAAGGCTTTATTGAACCCGTAATTCTGCATCATGGCATACACGACACTAAGCGCATTAATAAAACCAGAGCATCCCAATTGTATATCGAAAGCCATCGTAGATTTTGGCAAACCCAGCCTGTATTGAAGCAGGATTGATGTGGCAGGCATACGATAATCCGGAGTCTGTGACAGGAAAACCAGAAGGTTTATTTCGTTCCTGTCAATATTGTTGTCCGCTATTAGTTTTTCGGCTGCAGCAAAGCATAAATCGGAAGCACAGGTTTTGTCATCTACAAACCTGCGCTCTTTCACTCCCACTTTGTCAACAACCTTCCGGACCTCCTCCTCGGGCCACAGGTCCAAGTCATAATGATAATTGTCGATTATGCGACTTGGGACGCAGGCTGCAAGGGCTGTGATTCCAACATTTTTTATACTTATTATTGCCATACTTTATTTTAGACATCTGCCTCCGTCCACAACAAGTTCGGTTCCCGTCACCCATACACTTGCATCACCCAACAGGAAAACCATAGCACGTGCAATGTCTTCGGGTCTTCCGTAGCGGCCAAGCGGATATAGTGCAAGGTCGTTCTTCTTGTCTTCATCGGTGTAAGTTCCACTATTGATCAATTTAGTTTCCACCATACCTGGCAATATTGCATTGCATCTGATGCCTTTGGGACCCAATTCGATTGCACAGGTACGCATATAAGCCGTTAAAGCGGCTTTTGAGGATGCATAGATTGACAACCCGGCTGCTGTCATATATGCCGATATGGAAGATGTGAACACAATTGAACCTCCTTTGGATATCTTTTTTTTCTTAAGAAGCATTTTTGTCAGTAAGGCCACTCCAAACAGATTCGTCTGAAAAACATCCTGCAGGTCTTCCAAGCCAACGAAATTGACAGGTTTGCTTTTGCCCCGACCTGCATTATTCACAAGCCCATCAAGCACAGGACATTGTTCAACCAACCCTGCAATTGCTGCCTCATCGTTCAAATCTGCAGCAATCTGAATGTGACCTTCGCCTTCGAGTTGGTCAAATGTCTCTTGCAGACGTTCAATATTCCGGCCTGTTATGACGGCCCTTGCGCCCATCTTGGCGCATTCGATCGCCGTAGCCTGACCGATGCCCGATGAAGCTCCGGTCACAAGCACGGTCTTTCCTTCTAACGAGAATGGGTTATACGACATATATGTTATCTGCTTCGTTATCGTCCACCTCAACGAGGCTGGACACAACCATGTTATCACTTGTAAAATGAATGGTACCCCATGAAAGTCCCACTCCAAAACCACAGCAAATGAACTGTTTTCCGTTTTCACATTGACCGTGCAATTCGCCGGCAATGGTCAACGGAATACTTGCAGAAGATGTATTGCCGAAACGATACATACACGACGGGACTTTCTCAACCGGCAGTTTCAGTTTCTTTACTATCATATTGTTCATCTTCATATTAGCCTGATGGAATATAAAGTAATCTGCATCAAGATAATCGAAACCATAATGCTCGGCAAGGCTCTTCACCGACTTTGGAGCGGTAGTGATTCCAAACGAGAACACATCCATACCTTTCATACGGGTCTGCAAACGGCACATTTGCTTGCCTTCAATTTCTTCGAAATCAAAACTCTGTGGAGTAAATGGGCTACGAGCACCACCATCAGGAGTGATAATAGCATCGAAACCGCTACCATCGGTACCAAAATGACACTGTAAACCCTGCGCACCCTCACAATATTCAAGAGCAGTGGCAGTTCCAGCACTACCAAATAGAGGGTCACGGAAATGGTTGCCTGTGAAACGGAAACGCTTCTTGGCATCGCCACAAATCATAAGCACCTTCTTCATTTTTCCTTCACCAAGTAGTGAGGCGGCTGTACTCATACCATATACCCATCCGCTACATCCAATGCTGCCATCAAAAGCATAGCACTCTTTGTTCAAACCAAGACGGTCTTGCAGGATACAAGCTGTGGCGGGGAGAATGTAATCGTGGCTTTGGGAAACGAATATCAAAGCCTCTATTTCCGATTTGACCCATCCGAGATCCTTGATAAGTTGTTCGGCTGCGGCATAACCAAGATCGGCTGTTGTCAGGACATGAGACACCCTACGTTCACGGACACCAGTGGTTTTCACATAATCTTCCGGAGTATATTCGGACGAAAACATATCATCCGCTGTGGGATGAAGATTGCTTGCAACGTTTTTAGGGACGCCAGCTGCGATACCAGCGACCCTAACATTTTTGAATTCCAAAAATGCCATAAACCTACATTTTTCCGATTACACGCTTGTACAAATCCTCGATCGTGACAGAGTTTTTCACATCGTCACCCTTCAGGGCGACGTCAAACTCTTCGTCAACCATGGCAATGATGCTCAGTGCGATAAGACTTGACCATTCATTGAGCTCATGGTAAGCGGTCGTAGCAGTGATTTCACTGGCATCTGTATCATCAAACTGCTCTGCAAAAAGGACTACAAACTCTTCTAAACTTTTCATCTCTCGATTTTTTTATGTTAATACTAATTTGAATTATAAATCTGTTTTTTTAGCTGGTACCCCCAAATAAAGGCATCCTTCCTTAGGTTTGGTCATCAATACGCTTCCCGCCCCCAGACGGACATTATTTCTTATTTTGATTTGTTGCAACACGATAGAGCCAACACCAAAGAAATTCAATTCACCAATTTCAACCTCACCAGACACCCTGACAGCAGGCATAAAAGTGTTGAATGAACCTATAGTCACATCGTGACCGACAACAATGCTCCCATTGAGCACATTGAAATCTCCTATTGACACATCGCATGTAGCAACCCCTGGTCCTTGGATAATATTACCTTTCCCTATTTTGAATGTATCCGGGTCAACCAAAACAAACGAACTGTCGATAAGGTTCGGAAATGACACTTTTTTATTCGTTATATTATCAACCAAAAACTTGATAACATGGGAATTGCCCAATGCCATTGTAACTGCTAACTCCCCTGGATAATCATTCAAGGCATCCATGCCACCCAAACAAGGGCCAAAATGAGAAATCATTCGGCCTTTAAGGCTTGGATCGTCATCAAAAAAACCTATCAAATTCCATGTAGGAGTCTTATCGTTAATTCGTTTTATCAGGCAGGCAACCTCACGTCCGAAGCCGCCTGCACCGTAAATTGCCATGTCTTTCATAGTTTTCATAGCATTTTTTTAATTCTTACCATTAAACGCTTTCATCGTCGCTGCCGTGGCCGAATTGATATCCTTCCGCATCAGCACGTTCTTGATAGTAATAAAAATGACTTGAATATCCGTCCAGAATGTGTAATGATCCACATACCACACATCCAGCCTGAACTTCTCCGTCCAGGAGAGGGCGTTCCGCCCGTGGCACTGCGCCCACCCGCTGATGCCGGGGCGCACCTCATGACGGCGTTTCTGCTCCTCATTGTATAACGGCAGATAGTCCACCAGCAGCGGCCTTGGCCCGACCAGCGACATGTCTCCCTTTAACACATTGACCAACTGTGGCAGCTCGTCCAAGCTGGTGCTGCGCACGAACCTGCCCACCTTAGTGAGCCGCTGTGCATCCGGCAGCAGTTCCCCTTCCGCATCCCGTTCGTCCGTCATCGTCTTGAACTTGATGATTTTGAAAATCCTTTCATCCTTTCCAGGGCGCTCCTGCAGGAAAAAGGCGCCTGCACCTTTGTTTGCGAAATGCAGGAAAACAGCCACAAGCAGGATAAACCATCCGATGCAGAGCAGAGCGAGGCTGGAGAGGAGAATGTCAAGAAGACGCTTGAAAAAATGTTTGTACATGATCAGAAATGCTTCATGACTGCATTGTATGTGTGCTCCACCGTGTAGTTTTCAAGATAGAAGCGGTATCCCGCCGCGCCCATGGCATCAAGGTCGGCGGACAGCATTTTTTCCACACAGCCGGTGAAGGCCGCGACATCGTTGCTCGGGCACCACAGCCCATAACCGTTCTGCACGGCGATACTGCCAATATCGCTGTTGGGATCCGTGGCTGCTATTACAGGCTTCTTCTCCATCAGATAAGGCAAAAGTCTTGAGGGATAGTTGGGAATGGTGAAACGATAGTCCAAAAAGATCAAACCAACATCACAGGCTCTTACCAGTTGGTCGTACTCCTCCTTGGGCAAACTCTTAAACAGAGATATGCTCTTGGGCTGTTTCCCCTCATACCATGTCTTCATTTTTCCATATTCCGTACCATTGCCGATGACCACGAAATGGCAGTCGACACGATTGGCATTGGCATTAAGGCATTGGATCAGGAAGGGAATGCCCTGCGGTTTGCCAAGATTGCCGCCATAGATAAAAACAGGGCGGTCAGTCGGAAGATTATATTTCTGACGGATGGCAATACGCTGCGCATCGGACAAGGCGGCGGTTTCCCGGATTTCACAGGAATTTGGGGCGACCTCCACCCTTTCCGCTGCGATTTCAGGATTATGCTCCAGAACATAGCGCACATTGACCGGGCTCATGCATCCGATGTGGTCCGACAAGGCATACAGTCTCTTTTCTTTTTTTCGGAAAAAGCTGTAAAGCAGACCCTTTAATCCTTTCTTCGACAGCATTCCCAAATCCACCGCATTCTGTGGGAATATGTCCTTCAGCAGCAGATAGGTCTTGGCTGAAGGATTGGACATTTTCAAGTTCTTTATCACTTTTGAGAATGTGATTGGAGGTGTGGAATAGAGTATCAGATCGAACGGCCCGTCGTCCAGATATTTCCGGATAGCACGCATGAACTGGCGTTCCACCAGCAACTGGCCGATTCCCTTTTCGACAACATTGGTTTTTTGCAGGTTCAGTGTACGAACACCAAGAATGCGCACGCCGTCCACCACATCAAGGTGCGTTTTTTTACCCGAACGTCGTTCCCGCGGTGACACTATGCAGACATCATGCCCCTCATCGCGGAACTTCCGCATCAGGTCGGTATAAATGCCGCGGGCATCCACACCGGTAATATTGGACATTGTAAGGAAAACGAGGCGCATGAAGATCAGTTTTCGGGGAAATAACGGTTGATATCCTCCAAAGTGGGATTATTGATTTGAAACAAATTCACCACCTTATTGATTTCATCATCAGGCAGGTTCCACCATTGGATTTCTTCCAACCGGTCAATAACCTCTTGGGAAAACCTGTACCTGATCACTTTTGCGGGAACACCTCCTACAATGGCAAATGGAGGCACATCCTTGGTGACCATCGCATTGCTTCCGATCACAGCCCCATTCCCAACGCGTACCCCCTGCTTGATGGTGACTCCATGCCCAATCCAGACATCATGGCCTATCAATGTCATTTTTGTTTTCGGGAATTCGAACCTAGCAAACCGTTTCCGAGGACCGCTGTGGGAAACATTACAGAACACTGGTGAAGTGCTCATCCGGTCAGCAGGGTGTTCGGCACCACCAATGAACACATGGTCGGATATGCTGCAAAATGAACCTATCAAAGCATTCACTATCTGACAGTCATATCCACAATAGGAATAACGCCCCATGTTCACTCCATATATGTTTGACCCTGACTCTATAACCACGGTCGGATGAAGCCGGCTGTTGCGGACAGCCTTCCCAACCAGGTACTTTCTGACAAACTTGCCGTATAAATCAGTCAACTTCATATCACTTTCCCAATACAGATTCAAGAATTTCCATCTGATGGTGCGGATTCCACCTTTCGTCTATTTCCTTGTAACATGCCTGCCTTACAAATTCACGGTCTCCATCATGTCTAACAAACCAGCCGGAAATACAATCAGCCAACGACCGCACGTCACCGTTTTTGAAAAACAATCCGGTTTGTCCCTCCCTGATGGCTTCAAACTCGGGCATCTGATGATTGAAATCATCACTGGTGACTGCTGGACAACCAAACATCAGCACATGCATGGCCGTAAGGCCTATATTGCCCGGGGAAACGCACAAATCAGCGTTGTATATGAGTTCGGCATTTGCTTTTTCGTCATAGCAGGCACCATAAAACCAAACCTGACTTTCCAAACCATTCCGGCTGGCCTTTTCCTCCAATTCCTGCCGCATCTCGCCATCCCCGACAAACACAACATTGTAACATTCTCCCTTTTCAGCAAGAACCACAACGGACTCAAGGAGCATGTCAAGCCGTTTCACAGGGGTTAGACGACCAATGAAAACGATGGTTTTGTTGCCGTTGCCAAAATGATTCCGGTATATTCCAGATGGTGAAAGACTGTTCCGAATGGCTAATTGCGCATCGTAATCCAACGAATTGTATATGGTGACCAGCTTTCTTTCAGGAATGCCGCCATCCATCATCAGCCGGCGCGAACGCTCGTTGTAAATGAACGCCCCGTCACACATTCCATAAAAAACACGCCCGAGCAGACGCTTCAAACCAGTTTCTTTGCCTAACCAGCCATGTCCCCACAAATAAACCCGCTTCCACGGATGGAACAGCGAGCGGAACAGGAACAGCCATACACTCAGGCAACGAATCTCTCCAAGGATGAGATAGGTGTCGTAATCCGCCCGGACAAGGCCGGAGACACCCTTTTGGAAATAGCAGTGCCTGAAAGAGACGCTACGGACAAAGGAGACCTTGTGCGACAACGTGGCATAATCCATTGTCCTAATATCGGAGCCCTTGTCGCCAAACACAAAATCGCATCCGAATTTCTTGTCCATCAATTGGAAAATGGACGACCGGTAATGCGGCGCAAAGCGATATACCACCAAAAGCTTCATTCTATATCCTAATATGCTGCCAGCCGGCGTTGTAAGTGTCGCGCAACGCCATGCCGAACAATATGAAATTAAAGACAGTCGCCGTGCCGGGACCGAACGGGTAGGTAGGTTCCGCCATGGAGATGATAAAAGGGATCAGCAGGGCAAAATACCCTGCATTGAAGACATTGAATGTCCCCATCCTACCGGAACGGACCAATGTGGTGAACAAAGTGACGAAATAATATAGCATGATCGGAATGGAGAAGAAGAGCCCATACCCGCACCATTTGTTCAACGGATAGTTGTGAATCCAGTCAAGATTGCCGTCCGCCTCAAGTTCCCCCGCAAAAAGATGTTCGGAAAGGAACTTGAGTCCGGCGATGTACCCTTCCATCCTACCCGATGTTATGTCACCGCCCTCATAGTTCTGCACAAAACTGTCACGTATATACTCTTTGGCCAAAGGAAATAAAATCAAAGCAACAGAAACAAGTATTGTCACTCCCAAAAAAAAGAGCAGAAATGTGCCTTTACGTCTGTATCGCTGGTAATAGAAATAGAAGAACAGCAGCACAAACGCCACAGTGGCAGTCCGCGCTCTGATGGTGAGAATCAGAGTGAAAAAAAACAGAATCAGAAGAACAAGCAGCAGTCTCCTAAAAAAGCTCCCCCTGATGTTTGCCTGTAGGAAAAGCAGGCAGAAGATACCGGTCGAGAGCATGGCTCCCAAAGAGTTCTTGTTATTAGTAAGATAATTGTCCGCAATTTCAAAACCGCCCACATTTTTGGTCACCTGCATATATGTGACATATCCTATGCAGATTGCATAAAAAAAGAGCAGAAAACGTATTCTTTTTTCGCTCAGTTCCAATTGCCATCCAACCATCACAGATACAAGACAAATAGCAATTGAGCGTACATCCACCATCATGGTGGACGTGCCGTATCGCGAAACGGCCAGCATAAAAAAAACAATTATTATGAAGAAGAGCACCAAACTGCTCACAATGACGCGCGATTTCAAAAATGACCTTATGTTCAGGCACATGACAAACAGCAAAGCAAAAATCTTAAGAATGTTGTCCGACAATATGGTACCTGACTCTATTCCGGACATTCTGCTGGAGGCTATGATATCCGGATGCGATGCGTATGCAAACAGAAATACCAGGTAAAGAAGCACCAGATACCGCAAACTCTTCCAGAACTCCCTCATTATTCTACGACTATCTGTTTAAAAGCACTTTTCGGACAGACATCTTTTCCTCACCGGTCATACTGAAGAGGAAGAAAATAGCGGCATACGCCGCAGCAGAAACCACTCCGATGCAGAGCATACCTCCAATGCCATGCAAAAACATTCTTAGCACCAGGCATATCCCTAAAGAAAAGACAACAGGAGGCGAAACACGTATCAGCACCATCCGGAAAAAAGGCCCCACTTTGAAATCGGAAATCCTTGACAAGATAAAAACCCGGCTTAACGAACCTATTGACTCACAAATCAGGAAAATGACAATCGCCACGAACGACGGGGCATGGAAAAGACGCAGCGCGACCCAGGAAAGCGGCAGCGACATCGCACGCAACGAAGATACAATTATGGAGAACCACTTTATATTGCCCACAGCCTGATTTGCATACACAAGTCCTCGTGTGAGCTGCTCAACCATACAGGCCGTCACCATAAGCCGTGCGAATAACGCCGTGTTCGGCGGCACCTCCTTCAGCCACAAATCCAGCACCTCCGGCATAAACACAATCAATGGAATGGTGATGAGGGACATGAGCGAAAAACCGAACTTGCCCGCAGTCATCGACAAACGGAACATACGCTCACTATCACCGGCGCCATGGCTCTTCATAATCTGGGGTTTCATGGCGTTAATGGCGGAGGCGGAAACCGTATACATGTGTCCCTCCACCTGGGTGGCAATCGCAAATGTCGAATTGGTCACAGGGCCGAAAACGCGGTTCAGCAGTATCGCATATCCTTGCCGGTTCAACACCGAACCCATAACATCCATCAATGTCCATCCTGCAAAACCGGAAACCTCCTTCAAACTGGATGGAGACTGGAGTCTGAAAGAAAGCAAATTGCCATATTTAAAGGCACAATAGCCGAAAAAAAGCAAAAAGTTCATTGCTTCAACTCCGGCCATCAGAACAGCATACAGCACCAACTTGTCCGAATGTGTGGATGCAACCCCCAAGGCAATCCCCAATTTGCAGATTGAATCCAGCACTCCGACACCAGATGTGTACACAAACTTCTCGTGCGCAATAATCAGGGCGGAAAATGGTGTCTTGACTATGCCTGCAAAAAGCGAAAACACCATACAGAAATACACCAGACGCGCAGCCGCCACCCTTTCATCAGGAATGTTAAGAAAACCGTCAAATAGGAAAAGTCCCACCACCAACAGCAGAACGGACAATCCACCGGCAATTATCAGATGGAGCCAAAAGCAGTTCCTGAAAACTATCCGTGTGTGTTCCGGCTCGTTTTTGCCTAAAGCAACGGATATGAAGCGTATTGATGTTTGTGACAGCGATGTCCCGATAAACCCAAGCAGAGCGACGACACCTGCCACCGCACTGTATACACCATAATCCGTCTCACCCAACGCATCTAAAATGATCCGGACCGCAAACAGTCCGAGAATCACATTGGATATCAATTGGGCATATTGGACAACCGTATTGACTGCAACACGTCTGGCGTTTTTCATCCCTTTTCCCTACATCATATCCGGATACAGCTTCGCTATTGCCTGTCACACAAGGCAACAGAACTCCGGAAATTAAACTGCAAAAATACCAAAATTCACAATATGTCCCATTGCTTTTTCCCGCTTATTTTGCAGAAAAAAAAGGGCATGAACAGGATTTCATAACCCATTCACGCCCTTGTAACAAAAAAGTGATGCAAACTCCTAATCCAAAGCCTCCCTGATGCAATCCACAATGTACCGGACATCATCATCCGACACATACGGCCCGCTCGGCAGGCACATGCCGCACTTGAACAAGGCTTCCGAAACGCCGTTGACATAGGCAGGAGCATCTTTATAAACAGGCTGTTTATGCATGGGTTTCCACAGCGGACGGGCCTCGATGCCTTTTTGGTCAAGAAATACA